>JABLTO010206840.1_pt1 | contig 57583 bp, 53 predicted proteins | sample 7160091 | NCBI WGS metagenome assembly JABLTO01 (sample SAMN14651225, study PRJNA627086) | human gut metagenome | isolation source: feces | host: Homo sapiens
GCCGCAGTATATAAGGCCGGTGCGCGGAATCTCAAAATCGCAAATTTCCAAAGCGCCGATTTCCTCACGTTCCGTCTCGCCGTCCGTAAACGCAGCATATACCCGATACGCCTTCAGCACCGACGGCAGCAGGTTCGCGATTCTTTCCGTCAGTTCTGTGCAGCTTCGCGGCCGTCTCATATAGGACATATCGATTGCCACCGATGTGATACTGTCCCCGATATATTCCGCCCAGTCATCGGGAACAAAGCTGCTGCCGTGCATGATTCCCATGATGGAGCCGATGGTTGCGCCGGTGCAGTCGGTATCGTCGCCGCAGTTAATGGCATGAATCATCGACTTTTTATAGTCGCCCTCGCCGTAGAGCAGTCCCAATATCACAAACGCCACGTTGGCCGGCGCCTGGAACCAGCCAAGATCCTCCGTCTCCTTAACGACCGCATTTCTTGCCGTTTTAAAATCTGTCTTATCCAGGTAAAGACGCACGGCAAGTCTGACGCTTTTTGCCACTCTCGAATCCTCCGGGATATAGGAAAGTCCGACATTGATCAGCTTTTTGACATCGGTTTCAAAAAAAGCGGCGCTTTCCATCGCGGCAACAAACATTGCCGCATAGGTTCCCTCTCCCATGCCGTGATCGACGCACGCGTCCCGATAGGCGTATTCCGCGGCATACTTCGGAAATCCCGGGAAAAGGCATGCCCACACCTCGGTTCTAATCCACGCACCGTTGGAGTTTTTCCATTTTTCATTGTGGTACTCGCCGGAATAAGGCGGCGCAATGCCAAGCTTCATATTAGCCTTTGCAATTCCGTATTCGTTCCAGTGCGGCACAATATAATTGAGCCAGTATTCTCCCAAAAGCTGCGGCGTTATGTTTCGGATGCCCCGATCCTCCACCGCACAAAGCCAGATCAGCTGCAAGTCCAGATCATCGTTTGCAAGCGGCTCTCCTTTTGGAGAAGAAAATCCGCTAATATCCAGCATTTCGCGCTTTCCCTCATAGGGGGTTCCCATAGTTCCGCCGATATTCTTTCCCGTCCAGCACGCGTGTACCCTGTCATAATACATTTCTCTATTGATTTTCATGATTTAACCTCCGCATCTCAGCCTCATCCATCCGCCCGAAAAGGCGGAATTTCAGCATCCTTTTGCCGATTTTTCGGTTATTGTACCAGATACCGCCTTGAAAAACAATGGCAAATCTCCTTAAAATCTGATGCTATTCCACTTGTTGCCTATAAACTAAGGTAAACAAAAAAGGCGGCATTTTGCCGCCTCAGACTAATACGCAAGAGATTTTTATGCTCTGTTTTTTTGATATAGCACTTTTACTCTTTTTTTGCGGCGCGGTACTCACCCGGCGTGACACGAAACCGCTTTTTAAAGGCGATAAAAAAGCCGGTGGACGATTCGTACCCCACCAATTCCGAGATGTGCTTAATATTCAAATTTGTCCTGGTCAGCAGCTTCATTGCCTGGTTCAGCCTGGTCTCCATCAAAAATTGATGAAACGACATACCGTAGAGCTTTACCACCACGCGGTTTGCCTGCCGCTCGCTCAGGTTCATGCTCTCGGCAAAATCCTTGATATCAAATTTGGAATTGGAATAGTTGAGCGATAAGATATAGCTGATCGCGTCCTTTCGCTTGCTGATGCTGTCCGCGTTCTCCATATCCCGGTTTTCTTTGATCCCCTTAGAGCGCATTTGTGTCAGCTCCACCACAAGCTCTGTGATAAACAGGTTAAAATACGCCTTTGCCATCGCCCGGTCGCTGATATCGTCACGCACCATAAATCGGCTGATTTTTTTGATGGTCTCGGTCGAATGCTCCAGATTTAAAATCATGATTGTGTTTTCGTTTTGCTTTAAATAGTCGCGCAAAAGGTGATAAAACGCATCGTTATCCGCGTTCTTTTCCTTGACCTGTTCAAAATCCAGCCTTAAGCTGAACTTTTCCGTCTTTTCATCATCCACCCTCACCGTGTTGTGGTAATACCGCGGCGGAATCAGCGCCGCCATGCCGGTCTCCAGCGTGATGGTATCGGTGCCGTCCAGGTTTTCCAGCACGTACTTTCCGGCCGAGACAAAATGCAGCTCATAATGAAGATGCATATGCGGCTCGTAGACAAGCTCATTGGTGATAAAAAATCCTGCGTCCAGGATGCCGCAAACCGATAAATCCCCAACCGTACAAAAAAGCTTTTTATGAATAAAATTCGATAAATCCTTCATTCCATTCTCCATTCCGCCGCGATGGCAATCCGGCCAGACGCCGTCTCAAAATAAGGCCGCAAACTATTTTAACGTAAACGCCGCGATTTCTTCTTCTAAAAGCCGAAAGACCTTTGCCACCAGATATCCGTCGGCAATCGCGTGGTTCAGCCTTACCGTAACAGGCATCATCAGCCGTCCGTTTTCCTCACGGTATCTGCCCCAGTTGACGATCGGCGCAAAAAACAAATATCCGTCGGGAAGCTCGATATTTAAAGAATCATAGCTGATCCAGGAGATATAGGAGGCATCAAACCAGTTCGGATGATGTTCCGTATCCAGACCGTACGTACGGCTCTCCTTTGCCGTTTCGATATCCTTTTTGCATGCCTCATAAAACGTCCGATAATCCTCAAAATATTCGGTATACACCGGCGTACAGGTCTCGGTATCCTCGTGAAATATGTACTGGGTCGGGTTGATCTTATCATAGCAGATTAAGGTTTCCGTCTGCCACAGATATCCCATTTTATAATCGTCACGGGAGTTTAACACCTTGGCAAGAAGATACAAAAAGTTGATATAAAACTTGGTGTCCGTCTTTTTGGAATATGCCCAAAGCGCCGTCACGTCAATGCGTGCGGTGACAGATGTCGAACACTTGCAGTCCTCCGAAAAATGGCGAAACACGCCCTTTCGGTAATACTTTTCTTTGTCAATGACTCGATAATTCATAAAAACACTCCGCATCTAGCCTCTTTTTTTCTTTTTGGGCAGCGGCAATTCGTCATACATTGCCGCAAACAGCTCTGTCAGAAATTGCTTATCGTCAATCTGCTCCACCAAAATCATATCCTTGGCGCCGTCATAGGGCGGCTCGCGCAAGGCGTCCGGCAGCATCGCCGCTGCGGACGGGACGGGCTTGACCAGCAATCGGTCATCGCAAAGATAGGCGGCGATTTTTCCGTTTTGATAGATGATATATTCGCCCATCATTTGCCGATATGTAATATTTTGCACTTCTGACAACTGCTCTAACACATAGGATAAAAATTCTTTGTTGGTAGCCATTTTACACTCCTCCTTGAGAAAGGCCGGATCAGATCGGCATCTTTTGCCTGCATGCCGCCGTGTTACGATACCCGGCCGCCCCTCTCTTTTAACTGTTCTTTCCAATAGGCGTTGTCAATCTCCCACATCTTATCGTTTTGGTGCAGCTTTTGAAACATGCCCCAAAGATACTTTACCTTAAAAGACGGCTTTAGTCGTTTGGCGCAGCGATTCACCTTTGCGGCCGTCTTATCCAATTTTTTAAGAAAGCTCTTTTTAAACTTTTTCGGCATATCGTTCCAAAAATATCCCCACACCGATTGGGTGACAACATGCGTTCTTGCAACGCCCCAATAATCCATACTGTCTTTAATGTCCTTTACGGCGGATTTCAGACCGCCGCCGCCGGCCGTTGTGATGATCACCGCCTGTTTTTGAAGCATCGAAAAGTCCGGGCGATGCACAAGCCAGCGATACCCGTAATGATCCAAAAACGACTTGATCTGTCCCGGCGCGTGAAAGCACCAGACCGGGCAGCAAAACAGGATCAGCTGCGACTTTGCGATGGCCTCATTGATCGGCTTTAAATAGGCATATCCGCCGCATTTTTCTTCCTTGCCGTGCAGACAGGCATAGCAGCCGCGGCAGATGTGCGGCATATCGTCCGGCAGGGTGAATGGAAACACCTCTTCCACCGCAGAAAGCCTTGACAGAAAATATTTTGCCGCGTTGTATGTGCTGCTGTTTTTTCGGTTGGTTGCCTTGATAATTGTGACATTCATAATATTTCACCTACCAGATTTTTACCCGCTCCGCAGGCGCGATCCACATGCCGTCCTGCTCGGTGATTCCAAAAGCATCGTAAAACGCATCGCAGTTTACCACCGTACGGTTGACGCGCAGCTTATCCTCCGCATGCACGTCAACGCCTGCCGCATAGCTTGCATATTCCCGTGTTTTGGTGCTTGCCCACGCATTTGCCATGGCGCGGTACAGTTTTTGATAATCGGGGTTATTAAGCCTTGACGCGACCTCGGTAATGCACTGCACCGCACCCTGATCGGAAACATTTTCACTCAGCGTCTGGCGGCCGTTCATCGGGATACCGGGGATTCCCTCCACGCGATCATAAAAATACACCATTTTTTCGCACCGCTTTTCAAATGCAGCATAGTCCTCCTCTGTCCACCAGTCCGCCGCGTTGCCGTTTTCATCAAATTTTGCGCCGTTGTTGTCAAAGGCGTGCGTAATTTCGTGTGCAATGATATAGCCGATTGCACCCAGGTTTTCCTCATAAGACGCATTCACATCGTACATCGGCGGCTGCAGAATCGCCGCCGGGAAGGTGATGTCATTGGCCGTCGCACTGTAACAAGCGTTTACAGTATACGGCTCCATCAGCCACTCGGTCTTATCCACCGTCTCACCCTGGCAGCTCAGGCTTGCCTCTCTGGCCGCCTTTGCAATTGCTATAAGATTGCTGAAATAACTGCCGCCCTCGGATACCGGCCGGATATCCACCTCGTCAAGAGCGCTATCAAAATGATCCGGATAGCCGATTTTTATATTCATGCAGTCCAGCTTTCTGATTGCCTTTTCTTTGGTGGTATCGCTCATCCAGTCAAGGTTTTTAATCCGCTCCTTATAGACCGCGATGATATCCTCCGCCATCTTTAAGACATTTTGCTTTGCTTCCTCGGTGAAATATTTTTTGGCATACAGCTCGCCGATATAGTCAGGCATCGTATTGGCTAAAACAAGCGCCGCCTTTTCTTCCTCGGAATAGGTACCCGAAACGCCGAGATACTCCGCATTAAACGTATCTGCCGCATCGGCAAATGCAGTCGAAAACGCGCCGCTGTAACTGTTTAGCAGAGAGATCTTTGCCGCAGTCTGAAATACCGCAAGATTTTCATCGGTAAAAAGTTTGGAAAATTCTTTGACCGACGCCGGATTGCTAATTAAGATTTTTTCTTCCTCTCTCACGCCGGAATCCTTTAAAACCGCCGTAACATCAATGTTTGGCAGCATCTGCGCGATCTCGGAGAGGGTAAAGGTGTTATAGATTTTATCGACATCGCCGTTCTCTTCGGGGTTTAGCGCCTTTTTGGAAAGCGTCTTTTCCATCTCATAAAAATCGCTGACTTTTTGATCGGCATCCGTGTCGCCGATGAGGGTAAGCAGCGTTTTTAGGTACTTGGTATAAGCGGCCTTTTGCACCTCCGTGCCCGATTCATAAAAATCCTTGGTCATCATCGGCTCTAACGTTCCGAAAACCGGCATATATCTGGTGCTGTCCTTAAAGTCCGTCGTGATCGAAAAAGCCGCATACGGCGCAAAGCAAATCTCATTTTGCATCACGCTTTGCGCGTCCATCAGCTCTTTGACATTTTTGGCATGATCAATCAAATCCAGATACTTTTGGATCGGTGTAATGCCTTCACGGTTTCGCCCGTCAACATCCATAATGGTATTGTAAAAGTCGGCTATTTTCTGCGCCGCACTTCCCTTTTCGCCGCCTTTCCCGGTGGCCTCCTTAATGATCGCGCTCACCGCATCGCTCGTCTTATCGCCAAGATCATAAAGCGAACCGGCAATCACGCGCCCCGGCTTGATCGCAAGGGTATTTAAGGTATCCTTGTTGACCGCCGCATAAAAATCATCTCTCTCGTTCGTGCCAAAGAGAGCGTAGGCGCGGTCGATAAAAAGATTCATCTGCTCCTTGGTTACATCGTCATACGGCGAGAACGTACCCTCCGCCGTACCGGCCGCGATCCCGGCGTCCAGCACGGGCGTCAGTTCTTCCTTTGCCCAGTCGGGAATATCGGTAAAATCGCCGCTCCTCAGTGCGACTCTCGCATTATGCCCGGTAAGTTCCGGCAGCGTGCCGAACGCGCGCCGCAGCATCACAAGTGCCTCGGCACGGTTCACATTCTGATCCTCACGCAGATCACCGTCACCGCCGTAGCCCTTGATGATATCGGTATATTTCACATCCTTGTTATAATCATCCGCCGCATGAAGCAGCATATCCGCAACCTCGCCGCGCGTCGCGTACATATCGGACGCAAAGGCCGTGTTTGACAGGATCAGCGCGGCGGTCACGCCTGCCGCAAGCATTCTTTTTGTTTTCATTATTTTCTCAATTCCTTTCCGTTTTCTGATTCCTCCCTTGGGATATTCGACCCATGTTTTTTGGGTATACAGGCGTAATCTGCGCGCCGATTTGGGGAGACAATTTCCGTTTTCGGCGAAATGTCCGCAGTGCGAAACGTGCGGTAAAACAGTCTGACGTGCGCGTCCAGTTTTTTTACGCACTCCTCCTCCCGTTCCGGCTGGCGGTCACAAACGCCAAGCAGCATGATAATCGGCGCAACATACATCATTACCAGCGTCCGCGGGTTTTCGTCTTTGATCTCGCCGCGCTTAATCAGGCTTTCAAAAATCCTTGCGTGGTAATCGGTCAGCCGATCGACATACCGCGCGGAATACAGTGCAGAAAGCGTCGGTGAGCGAAATTGCTCCAGCGTCATCATGCGGCGAAAACGGCTGATCGCCTTATCGTGCAGCGAGTATAAAAAGATCTTGCGCACCTTTTGAACCAGCGCGTCCTCCTCCATTTCGGAAAAGACGGTAAAATCCCGTTCGGCGTCCTGCACATGAACATGGATTGCGTCCGTATATTTTTCGTACTGCATCGCCGTAGACTCCACAATCGCGTCAAAGATGGCGCGTTTGCCGGAAAAATGGTTATAGAGCGACGGCGCTTTTACCCCCACCGCTTTTGCGATTTCATCCATACTGACAGAATCATACCCCTTTGCCGAAAACAGTTCCAGCGCCTTTTCAAGAATGACCTGTTTGGTATCTTCCTGCTTCATAAGCCCTCCGCTAACTAATGGTCGTTAGTTTTATTATAATACGAAATTTCTCTCTTGTCAATAGGTAATAAAAAATAGGGACGCCGCAAAATGAAACCATTTTGCGGCAGTCCCTGAAAACCATATTAAAAGATATCTTTTTTGCTGCGGATATAGCGGCGAATCAGGATTCCCACCGACAAAAGCACGCAAAGCAGCATAAACACCGGCACCAAATACGGATTATTCGACTCCTGCTCCGCACTCTTCATCTCAGTCCAGAGGGTCTGCATCGTCGCATTGGCATCATCGGAGAGATTGCAAAACACGGTGGTATGCTCTGCCAGATAGTCATCATCCGGGTATGCAATCGGATCCTCCTTCAGTTCGTCATCCAGCATGTCATAAGCCGCCTGGTTCGGTGTGGAATAGCCGATAAAATCCGTCACCGCATAGGCAACGTCCGGCTCACACAGGAAGTTGATATACATCTCGGCAGCCTCTTTTTGTTTGCAGCCTTTCGGAATGCAGACCGCATCAAAGAACAGGTTGGTGCCGCTCTTCGGAATGACAAAGCTTAAATGGTCGTATTCGTCCATCAAGGTCGCGGCATCGCCTGCATAATACGGGGCAAGCACCGCCTCACCGGCGCCCATCTTATCAAAAATTTCATCCATGACATAGGCCTGCACCACCGGCTTTTGCTCCACCAGCAGCCTTGCCGCATCGGTCAGCTCGTCCTTATCCTCGGTATTTAAAGAATACCCTTTTCGAATTTCCGCAATGGCAAAGGCGTCACGCGGATTATCGAACATCAGAATCTGATCCCGGTACGCCTGATCCCAAAGGATATCCCAGTCAATCTCCTCCTCCGGAAGGTCAATCGCCGTGTTATCATAGATGATACCCACCGTACCCCAGGTATAGGGTACCGAATAGGCGTTCTCCGGGTCGTATTCCGGGTTTTTGAACTTTTCCATAATATTCTTTTCGTTCGGAATATTTCGGAAATCAAGCGGCTCTAACATATCCTCACGGATCATACGCGAAATCATATAATCGGACGGAATGATAATGTCATAGCTGGCGCCGCCGCCTTTTAGCTTTGCGTAAAGCTCTTCATTGGTGGCATAGGTCGTATAATTGACCCGAATCCCGGTCAGCTTGGTAAATTCCGCGTTGAGGTTCAGTACCCCCTCCTCGCTGCCGTCCGGGATATATTCACCCCAGTTGTAAACGTTGATCGAAATCCCGGCGTTTTTCAAACGGCTGTAATACGCCGGATCCTCCACCTGTACCGTTTGCGCCTCAATGGGTTCTTCGTCCTCACTCTCTGCCGACTGACAACCGGCAAGGCACGGCAAAACCAGAAGCAGCATCATCAAAAAGGCAATCCAACGTTTCATTTTGACGCCTCCTTTCGGATACTGCGGCTCTCTAACAGATTCTTTAAAATCAGAACAACAAGCACCACCACAAAAATAATGGTCGAGAGCGCATTGATTTCCGGGCTGACCTTACGTCTTGTCATGGCGTAAATGGTAATCGGCAGCGTCTGCGCACTGGAGCCGCTGGTAAAATAGCTGACCACAAAGTCATCCAGTGAAAACGTAAACGCCATCAAAAAGCCGGAAACCACACCCGGCAGAATCTCCGGCAGCACAACCTTGAAAAAGGAGCGTACCGGGCCGCAGCCGAGATCCTGTGCCGCCTCGTATAGGTTGGCGTCCATCTGCCGCAGCTTTGGAATCACGTTCATCACCACATAGGGAACATCAAAGGTAATATGCGCAATAATCAAGGTCACAAAGCCAAATTCCAGGTTCATACGCGCCGCAAAAAACACAAACAGCAGCATCAGAGAAACACCCGTCACGATTTCCGGGTTGGTGATCGGGATATTGGTAACCTCCATCACCATCATCTTGGGTACCTTGCGCATCTTGTGGATGCCGATCGCCGCCACGGTACCGAGTATCGTCGCGCAGACCGAGGCAATCACCGCAACAATCAGCGTGTTGCCGAGCGATGCCATAATCAGCTCATTATGAAACAGCTTTTGGTACCAGTCCAGGGTAAAACCGCTGAACACCGAGCGGCTTTTGGAGACGTTAAACGAAAAGATAATCAGCACCAGAATCGGCAGGTACAAAAAAGCAAGTACAAGGCTTAAGTAAACTTTGGATAATTTTTTCATTCTCGTCCCCCCTTACATCAACACGCGGTCGTCGTCCAAATCGAACTGATTCATCAAAGTCATGATTAAGAGGATAATCACCATCAAAACCAAGGAAATACCGGCGCCCAGGTTGGGGTTATAGGAATTTCCCAAAAACTGCATCTCAATCAAATCGCCGATCAAGAGGTTAGAGCCGCCGCCCAGCATCCTTGAAATGATAAAGGTGCTGATGGCCGTCACAAACACCATGGTGATACCGGACATCACGCCCGGAAGGCTCAGCGGAAAGATCACGCGGAGCATCGTTTTGATGCTGTTGCAGCCCAGATCCTGTGCCGCCTCCAAGACGCTTTTATCGATTTTTACCATGACGGAATAGAGCGGCAGTATCATAAACGGCAGATAATCATAGACCATGCCGAGCACAACGGCGCCCTGAGTATTCAGCATTTTAAACGGGCCGATGCCGATATAGCCGAGCAGGGTATTGATGATCCCCTCGTTGCCGAGCAGGGTCATCCACGCATAGGTACGCAGCAGAAAATTCATCCACATCGGCAGCACCACGATCATCACCATGGTTCCCTGCACCCTAAGATCCATATTGGCAAGCGTAAACGCCAGCGGATAGGCAACAATCAGGCAGATCACCGTTGCAATCGCGGCAAGCCAGATCGAACGCACAAAAATATTGCTGTACTGGGCAACATCTGCGACATATTGCAGCGTAAAGTTTCCGTCGCCGTCCGTAAATGCAAAATAAGCCACCATAATCAGCGGAACAATCACAAACACCGCCATCCACACAAGATAGGGAGCAGCAAGCAATTTTCTTCTCATCTTTCCACCGATCCTTTCATCTTGTGCATGATATGAATGTCATCGGGGCCAAAGGTGATTCCGACCGTCGCGCCCTCCTGGGCGGCCTTGGTGGACTGGATCAGCCAGTGAAAATCATAGGCCTCCACCACCATTTCATAATGAACGCCCTTAAAGGTTACCGAGGTTACCATCCCGGAAATCTGTGCGTCCTCCGGCGCGGCAAGGGTGATATCCTCCGGGCGGATCACCACGTCCACCGGCGTGTTTTCACCAAAGCCTGCGTCCACACAGACAAATTCCCTGCCGCTGATCTCAACCAGGCGGTCTTTACGCATAATGCCGGGCAGAATGTTGCTCTCGCCGATAAAGTCCGCGACAAACGCATTCTGCGGCTCGTTATAGATATCAACGGGCGTACCGATTTGCTGAATATTGCCATGGTTCATGACGACGACCGTATCGCTCATCGTCAAGGCCTCTTCCTGATCGTGCGTAACATAAATGAAGGTAATCTCCAAACGCTGCTGAATCTTTTTCAGCTCCATCTGCATTTCCTGGCGCAGCTTTAAATCAAGTGCGCCCAACGGCTCGTCCAGCAGCAACACCTTCGGCTGATTCACCAGTGCCCTGGCAATCGCCACACGCTGCTGCTGACCGCCGGACAGACGGCTGATATTTCGCTTTTCATAGCCGCGCAGATTCACAAGCTCCAACATTTCTCCCACCCGGCTGCGAATCTCCCGCTCCGGCATCTTCTTGACCCTAAGGCCAAAGGCGATGTTCTCATACACATTCAGATGCGGAAACAATGCATAACGCTGGAATACGGTATTAACATTCCGCTTATACGGCGGAATATGGTTGATCTTTTTCCCTTCAAACGTAACAGTGCCGCTGTCAGGTTCCAGAAAACCACCGATGATCCTAAGCGTTGTGGTTTTTCCACAACCGGACGGCCCAAGCAGCGTGACAAACTCTTTATCCCGGATATCCAGGTTAATGTGGTTTAAAATCTGCTCTCCGTCAAAGGTAACAACGATGTCCTCAAGGCTGACAATATTCTCCAATACAAATACCCCCTTCAAGGTTTTTTATGTTTCGTATTAAAATAATACGATATTTTACACAATATACTATTTTATGTAAAAAGTCAATAGTCAATCTGACCGAAAGATCACCGTAAAAGTCCTGATTTTAAAGGGCGGATTTTCGCGTTTTTAAAATTTTATCCCAGCAAAAAGAATCCTTTTCTTTCATCTTCCCATATTGCTTGACTTTTTTACAAAAAAAGGGTAAAATAACGGTTTAGAGATCATTATTGAAATTTGAGCAAAAGAGGTAACATTATGGATACAAATTATCTGGCAGAACTGCTGTTTCCCGATATCACCAAAACGCCGGAGGATTACGAGCTGCGCTATCCCCGCCGCGAGGGACTTTCCGAGGACGCTAAAGTCACCAGAATCGGTCCCAGCCCGACAGGCTTTGTCCATCTCGGCAACCTGTATAACGCGCTGATCGGCGAACGGCTGGCACACCAGAGCGGCGGCGTTTTTTATCTTCGGATTGAGGACACCGACGCAAAGCGCGAGGTGCCCGGCGCCGTTGAACTGCTGCTCTCCGCTATGGACTATTTCGGCATTTCCTTTGACGAGGGCGCAACCACAGAGAGCGACCGCGGCGACTACGGTCCCTACCGCCAGCGGCAGCGGAAGGAAGTTTATCAATGCTTTGCCAAAGAACTGGTACGCCGCGGTCTGGCCTATCCCTGTTTTTGCAGCGAGGAACGGCTCACCGAGATGCGGAACACCCAGATTTCCAAAAAAGAGAACTTCGGCTACTACGGCGAGTGGGCGCTCTGCCGCGATCTTCCGATCGAGGAGATTGAAAAGAGAATCGCAGCCGGTGAGGAATACGTGCTCCGTTTTCGCTCCGACGGCGATATCAGCCACACACTGGAACTGTTTGACGGCATCCGCGGCACGCTGAAACTACAGGAAAACTACCAGGACTTTGTCCTGCTGAAATCGGACGGGATTCCGACCTATCACTTTGCGCATGTCATTGACGATCACCTCATGCGCACCACCCACGTGGTACGCGGTGAAGAATGGCTGTCCACCGCGCCGATCCACGCGCAGCTGTTTGACACCTTCGGCTGGAAACGCCCCATCTACTGTCACACGCCCGTGCTGATGAAGATGGACGGCGATACCAAGCGCAAGCTGTCCAAGCGCAAGGATCCGGAGCTCGGCCTTGACTACTACCGCAGAGAGGGTTACGTCCCGGAAGCGGTACGGGAATATTTAATGACCCTTTTAAACTCCAATTATGAAGAATGGCGCAGCGAGCACCCGGACGCTGCGATGGACGATTTTACGTTCACTCTGGAAAAGATGGGACATTCCGGCGCCCTGTTTGATATGATGAAGTTTGACAGCGTCAGCCAGGAGACCCTGCTGCGGATTCCGGCGGCCGAAATTTACGAAAAGATGTCACTCTGGCTTAAGGAATACGACCCGGACTTTTACGCACTGTTCACCAAAGACCGCGCGTTTACCGAAAAAATTATTGATGTGGGGAGAACGGGTGCGCGGCCGCGTAAGGATTTAACCAACTGGAAACAGGCGCGTCAGTTCTTATCCTTCTACTTTGACGAGACCTTCACCAAGGAGAGTCCCTACCCGGAAAACGTCACAGAGTCCGACCGCGGCGAAATTTTAAAACGCTATCTTGAAACCTACGACCACGCCGATGATAACGCCGCATGGTTCCAGAAGATTCGCGATATTGCCGGCGACATGCAGTACGCCTTAAAGCCGAAGGACTATAAAAAGAACCCGGAGATGTACAAGGGCAGCATCACCGATGTCAGCAACGTGATTCGGGTTGCCATTGTCGGCAGAACCAATTCCCCCGATCTGTGGGAAATCTGTCATCTGCTGGGTGAGCCTTGCATGAGACGCAGAATCGAATCCGCGATGGAAACGACGCCGGAAGAAAGGAATTAAGATTATGGGAAAAGAAAAGAATCATGACCGCGAGGGATTTCGCAAGGAACGTGAAAATATACTTGACATGCCGCGCCCTGTCTTTCCGAAACGGGCGGTTATCACGGGCGGCATGCCCTACGGAAACAAAAAATTGCACTTTGGCCACGTCGGCGGCGTTTTTGTACAGGCAGACGTGATGGCGCGGTTTTTGCGTGACCGCATCGGTGCGGACAATGTTGTTTTTGTATCCGGCACCGACTGCTACGGTTCGCCCATTGTGGAAAGCTACCGCAGTCTGCATGAAAGCGGCGCGTTTTCCGGCACAATTGAGGATTTTGTACGCCAGAACCACGAGAGCCAAAAGGAAACGCTTTCGGAATACGAAATCAGTTTGAATCTGTTTGCGGCGTCCGGCCTGGACGATGCCAAGCGCGAGCACGAAACCGTCACCAAGGAACTGATGGAGCTGTGGCACCAAAACGGATATCTGGAAAAGCTGGTTACCCGTCAGTTTTATGACGCAAAAGCCGGTCAGTTTTTAAACGGCAGACAGGTGGTCGGCCGCTGCCCGGTGGAAAACTGTACCTCCGACAAGGGCTATGCGGACGAATGTTCCATGGGGCATCAGTACATGCCGGAGGATCTGATCGATCCGAAAAGCACCTTAACCGGCGAAACGCCGGAGATGCGCGATGTCACCAACTGGTATATCGATCTTACCAAGTTTCAGGATCTGATGAACCGGTATGTCGATCAAATCGCTGAGGACGAGACGGTGCGCCCCCTAGTTGCCAATACCATTCGTGAATTTATGATGCCGCCGATGGTCTATATCAAAAATGAACTGCGTGAAGAATATGACGCCATCTGCGGCCAATTGCCGGAGCACACCTTAAACACGACCGCAAACAAAACCTCGTTTGCCCTGGAATTTCAGACCCTTGCCCAAAGAGACGCCGCGCGTGAGGTACTCGGCGCACATAACATTCGTTTCCGCGCCGGGAAAACGCTGGTACCCTTCCGCCTGACCGGGAATATTGAATGGGGCGTTCCTGCGCCGGTCATTGACGGCGAAGAGGGACTGACGATCTGGGTATGGCCGGAATCTCTGTGGGCGCCGATCTCCTTTACGCGCACCTATTTAAAGCAGTGCGGCAAGGACGAAAATGAATGGAAGAAATTCTGGTGTTCGGAGGACGCCAAGGTCTATCAGTTTATCGGCCAGGACAACATCTATTTTTACGGTATCGCCGAAATGGTGATGTTTATGGCAACACAGGGAAAACGTGACTCGCTTACCACCCACCCGAAGGACGGCCAGCTGACCCTGCCGACTTTGGTTGCAAACAACCATATTCTGTTCTTGAATAAAAAAGCAAGCTCCAGCGGCGCGGTCAAGCCGCCGATGGCTGCCGACCTTTTTGCATACTACACGCCGGAGCAGCTCAGAGCGCACTTTTTAAGCCTTGGCCTTGGTTTAAAGAGCGTCAGCTTCCAGCCAAAGCCGCTCAATCCGACCGCCGGCGAAAAGGATGCCGACCCCGTGTTAAAGGAGGGCAAGCTGCTTTCCAATGTGTTTAACCGCGTGGCGCGCTCCTGTTTCTACACGGCACAAAAATATAATGACGGCAAGCTTCCCTACGGTGCCATCAGCGAGGAGGTTTTGACCCAGGCCAAGGAGACCATTTTAAAATATGAGCGGTATATGTACCGCTTTGAGTTCCACTCCGTCATGAGCCTGATGGACACCTATATCCGAAACGCCAATAAATACTGGGCGAAAAACATTGCCGCTGCCGATAAGGCGGACGATCAGGCACTGCGTATGCAGACGCTCCGCGATGTTTTCCACATGGTTCGCGTGGCAACCGTGCTGATGCACCCGATCGCACCGAAGGGCACCGAGCTGCTGCTCTCCTATCTCAACCTCGGCGACGAATTTTGGGATTGGAACCGCATTTTTGATACACTCTATGACTTTTGTGACGAAAAAGAGCACATGCTCAAATTTTTGGAGCCGCGCTTTGACTTCTTCCCGATGCACGAAAGCCAGTTAAACTTCTAAAACAAGGGGCTGCCGTTTGGCAGCCCCTTATTTTTATGCAATGCCGTAAAAGCGCTTTGCATTTTCCGTTGTAATCCTCGCCATTTCCGTCTCAGAGACCCCTTTGATCTCCGCCATCTTTTTTGCCACATAGCCCACATATCCGCTAAAATTCCGTGCGCCGCGATGCGGCTCCGGCGCCATGTACGGACAGTCCGTCTCAATCATCAACCGATCCATGGGAACCGCTGCGCAGGCCTCTGCCGCACGTCTTGCGTTTTTAAAGGTCAACACCCCGGTAAATGAAATCATAAATCCCATTTTCACAAGCTCCTTGACAATCTCCGCACTGCCGGAAAAACAGTGCATAACGCCGTGGCTCACCTTTTCCTCTTTTAATATCTTGATGCCGTCTCCCTTAGAATCCCGGTCATGAACGACAATCGGCAGCTTTAATTCCTTGGCAAGCCGAATCTGCCGCCGAAACCAATACTGTTGTTTTTCTGCGTCATACGGCGCAAAATGATAGTCCAGCCCGATTTCGCCAATCGCACGCACCTTGTCGTGCGCAAGCGCCAAATCCCGCAAGACCTCCATATCCTTTTCGGAAAGCTGCTCCGTCTCACTCGGATGCACCCCGACAGCCGCGTAGATAAAATCATATTTTTCCGCAAGCGAGACGGCGGCCTGTGAGGACGCCATATCCGCGCCGATATTGGTTACATAACCAACCCCGTATTCCTTTAAACTTTGGATGACCGCATCCCGGTCAGCATCAAATTTTGCATCATCAAAATGCGCATGGGTATCAAATAACATGAATTTTGCTCCTATCTCTTTCGATTTCGTGTTGATTATACCACAATTTTGTGATATAATCAATGCAATCGGGAAAAATGAAAAAAGATCGAACTGTTTTAAAGGAGTGAGTCTTATGACCGTCACGGAAGAATTGACACAAAAAGGGCAGCTGGCCAAGTCCGCCTCCTATGTGCTTGCCACCCTGTCTACCGATATCAAAAATCACGCACTGATGGAAATCGCCGCAGCACTGCGCTTTCATACCACCTTTTTACTGGAGGAAAACGAGCGCGACCTGCACCTTGCCAAGCAAAACGGTATGGCAAAGGGGCTGCTCGACCGTCTGGCTTTAACCGCGCAGCGGATTGATGCCATGGCGGAGGGCATCGAACAGATTGCCGCGCTCCCCGATCCGATCGGTGAGATGCTCCATCAGACCAAACGCCCCAACGGCCTGAAAATCGGCCAGGTTCGTGTGCCGCTGGGCGTTATCGGCATCATCTACGAGGCACGCCCCAACGTCACCGCCGACGCTGCCGGTCTTTGCATCAAAGCCGGTAATGCCGTTATTCTGCGCGGCGGCAAGGAGGCGCTGCACTCCAACATGGCAATCGTAAAGGTCATGCAAAACGCCGGCTATGCGGCAGGACTGCCGGAGGGAAGCATCAATCTTGTGGAGGACACCACCCGTGAGAGTGCAACTGCACTGATGCAGCTTGACGACTATCTCGACGTCATTATTCCGCGCGGCGGCGCCGGTCTGATCCGCTCTGTGGTTGAAAACGCAACGGTTCCGGCGATCGAAACCGGGACGGGCAACTGCCATGTTTACGTGGACGAGAGCGCCGATCTTACAATGGCAAAGGAGATTGTCATCAACGCCAAGACGCAGCGTCCGTCCGTCTGCAACGCTGAAGAAAAACTGCTGGTTCATCAGTCCGCAGCGGCAGCGTTCCTGCCGGATATGCTCTCCGCCCTTGAGGCACATCATGTTACGATTGTCGGCGACGCAAGGGTTTGCTCGCTTTATCCTTCGGCGATTCCGGCTACCGAGGAGGATTGGGGACAGGAATACCTTGATTTAAAAATCGGCGTGAAAATCGTCGATACTTTAGACGAAGCCATCGAACATATCAACCGTTATAACAGCGGCCACAGCGACGCCATCATTACCAAAAGCTACGATGCCGCACAGCGATTTTTGGATCGCGTCGATGCCGCTGCGGTTTATGTGAACGCGTCAACACGCTTTACGGACGGCTTTGAATTTGGTTTTGGCGCTGAGATCGGCATCAGCACCCAAAAGATTCACGCAAGAGGGCCGATGGGGCTGACCGCACTGACCAGCACCAAATATCAGATTCTGGGCAGCGGCCAAATCCGCAAATAAAAAGGAGCCTTGCGGCTCCTTTTTTTATTCTCTTACAGGTATTTTTCCACGATCTCATGCATCGCAGGCAGCTTGCTCTCGATATCGGCAACCAGTTTAAACTGATTTCTCGCACGGTCCAGATTATGCTTTTCGCGATGAATCTTAAAATAGACATCGCCGTTTAAATAATCCGTCAAAAACCGTGTTCCGCATTCGTAGGTTAAAATCAGGGCGGATTCCGGCAAGAGCTTCCGCTCCGTCTCGGTCAGACAATCCGCAGTCTCCTCTAAAAATCCCTTGGCAAACTGCTCAAACTTCTCTAAATCAAAATAAATCTTGTCAAGATCCGTTTCGTCCTCGGCACCGCTCGACGCGCCAAACCGCAGCGCATCGCCGAAATCATAGAGCACCGATCCCGGCATCACCGTATCCAGATCGATGACGCAAACCCCCTCGCCGGTGGTTTTGTCAAACAGGACGTTGTTGAGCTTGGTGTCGTTGTGGGTAACCCGAAGCGGCATTCTGCCGTCTGCCAATGCGTCCACAATCAGACTTGCATACGGCTCGTACTTTTGTGCAAATGCGATTTCCTCGCCGACCTCATCCAAACGGCCGGCAGTGTTCTTCTCCGCTGCCTCTTTTAAATGGCCGATCCGCTTGGGCGTGTTATGGAAATCCACAATCGTCTCATAGAGTTTATCCGCCGGAAAATCATCCAGCATCTTTTGAAAATGGCCAAAGGCTTTTCCTGCATGGTAAAGCTGGATCGGGTTTTCTACCAAATCGTAGCTGACCGAATCCTCGATAAAACGGTACATTCTAAAATAATTGCCGTCCTCCGACTTGTAAAAAATGTTACCGTCCTTGGTCGGTACAACCGTCAGTGTCTCACGCTCCGGATTGCCGCCGCCGGCAATGATCTTTTTGCGGACATGCTCGGTCACATGATAAATATTTTCCATGACCTGTTCCGGGCTTTTAAACACATTATGATTGATCCGCTGCAAAATGTACCGCGGCGCCATACCGCACAAATACGTGTCATTGATATGGCCGTTGCCGTACAGCTCCACGCTGCTGTCAATCTTAAATTTTCCCATGATTTCCTTTAAATCCATTTTCAATCTCCCTTTCCGCGGTTTTAAAACCGATATAGTCCTTGCTCTTCCATCTTTTTCATGGCCTCCTGCACAGCCGGAAGATCCTGCTGATAGGTCACGCCGTACCATTTTGCATCGGTCTCTAACACGCGCACCGGCATATTCTTTTCATGAATCCGCTGATTTACCACGCTGGGGAGGAAGAATTCGGTCTTTGGCTCGCTGAGATGCTGATCCAAAAACGCGGTAAAATTCTCTTCCAGATAGGGGAAAATCCCGGTATCCAAGCCCCACATGTTCATCGAAACAATGGTGTTATCGTCCATACCGCTGTCTCTGCCGATATCGGTCATCTCCTCAATACCGGCTAAGTATCCGTCCTTTACGGTGCATACCCCGCGGGAGACCGTACCGTTATCCGAAAGTGTATTTCCCAGGCGATATCCTGCCATGCACATGCCGTCATGCTTTGTCAGATAGTCATACATCGTCTGATAGATGCCCTGGCCGTAATAATCGTCCGCATTGATTACCAAAAACGGATGCTCCACCGCGTCCTTTGCGCAAAGGATCGCATGTCCGGTTCCCCACGGCTTTTCTCTGGTTTCAGGCAGCTGATAACCCTTAGGCAGCGCGTCCTTTTCCTGATACACATACGCCACATCAATCATCTTCTCAATGCGCTTTCCGCATGCCGCGCGAAAATCCTTTTCGATATCCTTGCGTATGATGATAACCGCCTTTTCAAAGCCTGCCTTTTTTGCATCATACACGGAAAAATCAATAATCATCTCTCCGTTTTTTCCAACCGGAGCCGCCTGTTTTAATCCGCCGAAACGGCTTCCCATTCCGGCTGCCATAATGACTAAATCTGCACTCATTTTTTCTCTTCCTCTCTCAGTGATTTTTCATCTACAACATGCATCAGCCATTTTCCCTCGGTAAAATCGGGGATATCAACGACTGCGCCGCCGCGCGCCACGGACTGTTCCGACAGAGCCGAAACCGCAATCCAGCATGCGGCATCATACACATCGACCGGCATCGGCTCACCCTTACGCAGAGCCTTAAAAAAGAGTTTAAACTCCAGCCAATCCATGCCGTCATGGGTTCCCTGCACACCCTCTTTGATATACTGTTTCCAAATCGGATGATCGTACTTTTCGGTGTACTTTTCGGCGTTGCCAAAGCATTTTTCGCGCCAGTCGTAGTCATGGGCACGATCCTCCTCGGTATCCATAAAAACAGAGTCGGTCGCCTCTTCATACATTGCCGCCGTACCGCGCACCGTAAAGCCACGGCTGTAAAACCGCGGCAGCGTGGTATCCAGCGTCAGGGTAATGGTCTCGCCATTTGCGCACTTGATGACGGTCGTAACAATATCGCCCTGCGCAAACTTTGCATGACTTAAATCGGCATCGCCGCTTTCGTTCTTCTTTATATAGGTATGTAGCCCTGCCGCTTTTGACGCTGTTGAGGTCAGCGTCAGCATCCGGTTGCCGTGGTTGATATTTAAAACCTTGGCAATCGGGCCAAGCTCATGTGTCGGGTAATTCTCACAGTTTCTTTGCAGATAATTTCTGAAACGGTAGTGGCGGTTTTTGATGCCGCCGGAAATCTCCTCCCGAAGGTCATGGTGATAGCCGCCGGAGCAATGCACCACCTCTCCGAACACGCCCTGCTCTACCATGTTTTTAACCATTAACTCCCGTCGTCCAAAGCAGCAGTTTTCCAGGAACATAAAAGGCGTTTTCGTCTCTTCGTAGGTTTTTACCAGTTCATAGCACTGCATCAGCGAGTATACGCCGCCGACCTCCATCGCCACCGCGATCTTCTTCTTCATTGCCGCAACCGCAATCGGGATATGGCTTTCCCACGCAGTCGCAATCACAATCGTATTGACGTCGGCCGCCGCAATCAGCTCCTTATAATCCTGAAACACCGCCGGCCGTTTCTGCCCGGCTGCCTCTACTGCGTCAGCCCCGGCCTCCGCCCGATCGTCATAGATATCACAAACCGCGGTTACCTGCTCTTTTTGTGCAAGCACAACATCCTTCAAAAGACTCATGCCGCGGTTACCGAGTCCGATCCATCCAACCTTTATCTTATCCATTGTAACACCCCTTTACAAATTTGTCAATTTATGTTACCATTGTACCATATTAAAAATACATATCAATGGAATTTTCGACCATAAATATGTAATTTTCGGCACAGGCGAGGTGTTTTTTATGGTTTATTCTGCGTATCCGCTCCATCAGCCCCTGGTCATTCGGGAAATGTACAGTTTATTTGTTCAGGATTACGAAAAAGACTATGTCTTTCCCGGTGAATCGCATAATTTCTGGGAGGGCATCTATCTTTTAAAAGGAAAAATCTGCGCATCGGGCGATCAGCACGTCTATAACCTGACCCAAGGCGACATCCTTTTTCATGCGCCTCTGGAATTTCACCAATTTTACATTGACGATCCAAACGGTGCAAAGCTTTTTATTTTCTCCTTTTCTGCCGACGGAATGCCGCTGGAATTTTTAAAGCAAACGGTATTTCGGCTTGGCGACGCCCAAAAGGGCATCATCCGCCACTGGCTCCGCTATGTTTCGGAAAAATCCGATCACTTTGCAGCGTTTCGCGGCATTACCGATGGGCTGGAGGCCATCCGCACGCACGGTTCTTACGGGCAGATGCTGTCCTGTTACCTTGCGCAGCTGATTCTCACCCTCGGCGATGACGGCGTGATTGCCGCCGCGACACAGACGCCGGAGACAGCCATCTTCAGCAAGGCTGTTGTCTACATGAATCAGCAGGTCTGCCGCAACCCGTCCGTCTCTGCCATTGCGGCGCACTGCAATATCAGCGAAACCGGGCTTAAGCGCATTTTTACCAAATACGCCGGCATCGGCATCCACAAATATTTTATGCACCTCAAATTCAAAGCGGCGGCCGCTTTGCTCAAAGAGGGAATGGGCGTGACCGAAACCGCCGAAAAGCTCGGCTTTTCCGATCAGGGCTATTTTTCAAAGGCATTCAAACGGGAGCTTGGCGTCTCTCCGTCCGCTTTAAAAGGACAAAAGGGCTCCGTCGGGTAGCTGCGCCATGCTAGCCGAAAGGGAATAATCCGGGCCCAATTTTAAGAGCAAGGATTGTTAGCGATTCCACGGGCTTTTTTGGTACTGCTTTTCCTTCTTTTTGGCATACACAAGTTTGCCGACCAGCGTGTCCAAAATCCGAAATTTTGTCAGCCCCACCAAATAGCCTGCGATAAGCAGAACCGGCTGCACAAAAATCGCCAAGATATAGGTCGCCATTCTTCCGTTTCCCAAAAAGGCCTCAAACGGGAAGAACCACAGCTTATAAATCATATCGGTGGTACCCTGAAAACGGTTCCCGGTTAAGAAAAACTCCGTCTCACCGTTTACAAACGGCAAATCAATGTGCCAGATGTCGGGAAAGACAATGCGGAGCAGCAAAAGCAGAACCGGGATGATACAACTGAGCAGACCGACCCGAACCGGGAATTTTTTATCCGGATAAAAGCCGGGGATTTTTCTCGCGTCCAGCTTTCCGTAGTTCCAGCCGACAGAGTAGATCGCGCAGCCGTAAATCAGCGCCGTTAAAGCACTGTACACGTACGGCACCTTTTCTACCAGCGTCCAGCACGGAACAATCAAAAAGACTGAAAGAAACACAAATAAGAGGTGATATAAAAATAACTTTATGAACGCTTTGGAAAGCTTCATATCGATTCCCCTTTCCCGCCTTTTGAAAAAGACAGAGTATTTGATGCCGAAACAAAGAAAGCAGTCCGCTTTTGCGGACTGCTTTTGGAGCGGAAGACGAGATTCGAACTCGCGACGTTCACCTTGGCAAGGTGACGCTCTACCACTGAGCCACTCCCGCGCAACAATGACATGATAGCATATTATAAGCCGTTTGTCAAGCCTTTTTGCAATATTTTTTAATCATTTTTCGATTTCGCGGAGGTGTAAGAAATTACACCTCCGCATTATTTGTTTTTAGTGGTCGTGATGGTCGCAGCCGCAGTCACATTCGCAGTCGCTCAGATCAAGCTCAATGACCTCGCCGCAGTCGGGACACTTAAACACGCCGTCCGCAATGTCGTCCAGATCATCGCCGGTGAGATCGATTTCAGCGCCGCAATGATCGCAAACCAAGGTATACATATCATCCTCGTCGTCATCGTAGTCGCCAAAGGTCTCGTCACCGATCATCTCGATAACATCCTCCATCTCATCGATCTTGTCCGCAATAAAGCCCTGCTCGCTGTCTAACATTTCCAGCTCCTCAGACATATCGCCCAAAAGATTTAAAATGCCGTCAAGCAGCTGACCCTCTGTCGTGGTCTTATCCAGTTTTAATCCATCTGCAAGCCCCTTTAAATAGGCTGCGCGGTTTGAAATCTCAGACATGATTTACACCTCGTTTTCTGATAAATTTTATACTCTTTCCATGTATTCACCGGTACGGGTATCAATACGGATGGTATCTCCCTCATTGACAAACATCGGAACCGTAATCACTGCGCCGGACTCTACCGTAGCAGGCTTTGTTACGTTGGTTGCCGTGTTACCCTTAACGCCGGGTTCGGTCTCGGTAACTTTCATCTCAACAAAAGTCGGCGGTTCTACCGCAAACACATTGCCTTTGTAGGAAAGGATTTTTACGGTCATGTTTTCCATGACAAACTTTAACGCATCCCCCAGCTGATCCTGGCTGAGCGGAATCTGATCGTAGGTTTCCTGATCCATAAAATAGTACAGACCGCTGTCCTCGTACAGATATTCCATATCCTTTCTTTCAATACGGGCCGGCTCTACCTTTTCCGTCGGGTTAAAGGTTCGCTCTACCACTGCGCCCGTCATCACATTTTTCATCTTGGTTCTTACAAAGGCAGCGCCCTTGCCCGGTTTTACGTGCTGAAACTCTACGACCTGGTACACATTACCGTCGTATTCAAACGTAAGACCGTTTCTAAAATCACCTGCACTTATCATTGGTGCAACCTCCTTCAAAAGTACTTGTTTTTATTGTATACTAAACTTTGAAAAAAAGCAAGCATTTTTTCAAAAAACGCCCGATGGCTTTACCGGCATCTTACAATTCCAGCAGATCTTTGGAAAGATGCGTCAGATTTTCGATGCCGCCCTCCCTGACGCACACCATATCCTCAATCCGAACGCCGCCGAAATCCGGAATATAAATGCCCGGTTCGCAGGTTACGATCATTCCCTCGGCAAGGCACACCGTGCTGCCCGGCGAAAGATTGGGCAGCTCATGAATCAAAAGTCCCACGCCGTGGCCTAAACTGTGTCCGAAGTACGCGCCGTACCCGGCAGCCGCAATCACGTCCCGTGCCGCTTTGTCCGCCTCCGCGCCCGATATGCCGGCGCGGATCACGTCAAGCCCGGTCTGCTGCGCCCGTTTTACCGTATCGTAAACCTTTTTTTGTTCTTCCGACGCTTTGCCGACAACGACCGTGCGCGTCATATCGGAGCAATAGCCGCCCACCCGGCAGCCAAAATCCATCGTGACAAAGTCGCCGTTTGCAATCTTTTTTGCATCCGGCTTTCCATGCGGCATACTCGATTTGATACCGGACACCACGATTGTCTCAAAGGACGTGCCGTCCGCACCGAGTTTTCGCATCTGATACTCCAGTTCTGCGGCAATCTCGCACTCTCTCACGCCCGGCTTTATCATGGGCAAAACGCGAAGATAAGCGTCCACGCCGATCTGCTCCGCACGGCGCAGAAGCGCAAGTTCTTCCTCGTTCTTAACCATACGGATTTCCGTAAGCGCCCTTCCGCAATCAACCCACTCGACTGACTGCCAGGCGGCACAAAACGCGGTATAGGTGTCCACCGTCATCACGCTGCCCTCAAAGCCTAAGGTGCGCACGCCGAGCGCGTGCAGCTTTTCCTCTATTTGGGCATTTCGGGTTTTCATTTGATATTCGATCACCTGTACGTCTCTTGCGTCCCGATTTGCCTCCACGGTGTATCTGGAGTCTACAAAAAGATATCCGCCCGTCTTACCCAAAAGTGCGATTCCCTCACCGCCCCGAAACCCCGTAAAATAGTGCAGATTTTCCGCGCCGGTCAGCAGCACCGCGTCTGCGGATTGAAATATCGGTTCCAATCGCTCAAACATGTCGCTCCTCCATTCTTTCTTGATACAGATTCTGTATGGTTACAGCGTCCTCCGTCTGGGTGCCGGCAGATTCGCAAATAATGCGCGGCGTCAGACCGCGTTCGGCGAGCAGGTCAGCCAGCGGCGCAAACTCCGGCTCGTATTCCGTCTCCGCATAGGTGTGATGCTTTTTCTCTCCGGCGTTGGTATATTCGATGCGGCTGTAATGCGCGTGAAAGCAGTGCGCCTGATAAGGAGAAAGCTTTTGTTCCAGCTGATCGAGCAGCCGCGCAAAATCCTCCTTCTGCTTCAGTCCGCCCAGGGTCTGCGCATTGACATGGCCAAAGTCAATGGTCGGCAGCAATCGGTCGCTCATGCTGCACAATTTGATGATTTCGTCGATATTGCCGAGTTGTTTCACCTTTCCCATGGTTTCCGGGCAGATCAGAATATCGCCGTAGCCGGCACGCTCCGCCGCGTCAAGCGCGCGGCAGAGCGTATCTTTGGCAAGCTCCAGCGCCTCACGGCGCGTGATACTGCCGCAGGAGCCGGCATGTACCACAATGCGATCCGCGCCCATCTTCTGCGCCGCGTGCAGCGTGCTTAAAATGTACGAAACGCTGCGGTCGCGCTTTTCCTTTTCGGTGGAGGAAAGGCTGATATAGTACGGCGCATGAATCGAGAGCAAAACCTTCTCTTCTGCCGCGCGCTTTCCAAGGATTTCGGCGGCATCGTCCGAGATGCGCACGCCGTGGCCGCACTGATATTCATAACAGTCCAGCCCGTGATCGCGCACCCACTTCGGCGCCTCCAGCCCGGATTTGTGACCGGCCGCAAAAAAGCTTTCCGCATTGCCGGCCGGACCGAAAAGCGCCCTGTTTTCCTGATTGCACATGGTATCTTCCTCCGTTTCTGTCAAAAGAAAAAGGCGGGGTTTGCCCCGCCCGTATATTATCTGTATTTCCGCTTTCTTGCCGCTTCGGATTTCTTCTTCCGCTTTACACTGGGCTTTTCATAATGTTCTCTCTTTCTGACTTCCGATAGAACACCTGCTTTCGCACAAGAACGCTTAAAGCGACGGAGCGCACTGTCCAGCGACTCATTATCTTTGACTCTGATTTCTGCCATGGTTACTACCCTCCCTCCAAGTATGGTCAACACTAAGATGTCAAGGTAAAAATTTCTACTCTCCCAATTATACAGACAAATTCTGTTTCTGTCAAGCAATATTTTTATTTTTTTTGCATTTTTCCAAAGTTATTTTTTGGATGAAATCATATCCCGCAGTTTGGCGATCGCGTCCGCAATTCCGCCCACCTGATCGATCAGTCCGCATTCGACCGCCTCCTCGCCGAACAGGATGGTGCCGACATCGTTGGCAATCTTTTTGGTTTCCATCATCAGCGCGGAAAAACGCTCGCGCTCAATTTTAGAATTGCGTACCACAAAATCGGTCAGGCGCTCCTGTATTTTATGAAAATAATGAAACATCTGCGGCACCCCGATTACCATGCCGTTCATGCGGATCGGGTGTATGGTCATGGTTGCGGACGGAACAATAAAGGAATACTTTGCCGAGACGGCAAGCGGAACGCCGATACTGTGACCGCCGCCCAAAACCACCGAAACGGTCGGCTTGCTCATGCCGGAAATCATCTCGGCGATGGCAAGGCCTGCCTCCACATCACCGCCCATGGTGTTCAGCAGCAGCAAAAGCCCGTCAATCCGGTCGTCCTCCTCGATCCGCACCAGTTCCGGGATCATATGCTCGTACTTGGTGGTCTTGCTCTGCGGCGGCAAAATGGTGTGACCCTCGATTTCGCCGATGATGCTCATGCAAAACAGCCCGGATCTGCCGCTTTTGACCTCGACCGCCGACATGTCTCTGATCTCTTCCTTTTGCTCGTTTTCCCCGGTTTTCTTTTCCTCTGTTTTCTTCTCGTTTTCTTCCTGATGCATTGCTTTTCTCCTTTTCAGCTATATTATCGGGCATTTTAACGCCGTATTTTCATAAATTTACCTGCTTAAACCATGCTGTGTTTATCTTTGGTGTGCCTCGTGCGCCTAACCTGATGTTAGCGTTTTACGATATCGTTACTATATGCAAAAATCGCTTTACTAATTCAAAAAAATATGGTATGATGAATGTATCATTTTTTCGGAAAGAGGACGTGATTTTCATGCCAATAAAGGTGCAGAACGCACTGCCTGCCATCGAGACGTTAAACCGCGAAAATATCTTTGTCATCACCGAGACGCGCGCAATCACGCAGGATATCAGACCGCTTCGGATTTTGATCCTCAATCTGATGCCGACCAAAATCGAAACCGAAACCCAGCTGCTTCGGATGCTGGGCAATACGCCGCTGCAAATCGATGTTCATTTTATGCACACCCTGTCCCATGTCGCAAAAAACACCTCGAAAAGCCATCTGGAGACCTTTTACGGCTCGTTTGACGATTATAAAGACCAAAAGTTTGACGGCATGATCATTACCGGCGCACCGGTGGAGTCCATGGCATTTGAAGAGGTTGACTATTGGGAGGAGCTTTGCCGGATTATGGAGTGGTCAAAGGATCACGTCACCTCTACGCTGCACATCTGCTGGGGTGCGCAGGCCGCACTGTACTACCATTACGGGATTCCCAAATACGCTCTCCCCGAAAAAAAGTTCGGCGTCTTTGCCCACTTTATCCCGGAGGAAAAGAAACATAAAATCCTGCTGCGCGGCTTTGACGATGTGTTTTATGCGCCGCACTCCAGACATACCGAATTTCGTGAGGCGGATATTTTAAAGGTGCCGGAGCTTGAAATCCTCGCCAAATCGGAGGATGCCGGCGTTTCGATCGTCACTGCCAAAAGCGAACGGCAGTTCTTTATCAGCGGCCACTTTGAATACGACACCGAGACCCTTGCCAAGGAATATTTCAGAGACATAGACCGCGGCTTATCCGTCCCGGTACCCAAAAACTATTTCCCGTCGGACGATCCCGAAAATCCGCCGCAAAACCTCTGGCGCGCGCACGCCAACCTTTTATATTCCAACTGGCTGAACTACTTCGTCTATCAGACAACGCCATATAATATTGATGACATTGACGCATAAAACCATGCATAAGATAACAACTAAGACAAAATAAGGAGTGAGGAATTTGTTTTTGATTGAAATTTTAAAAACGATTGTATTGGGTATCGTACAGGGGATTACCGAGTGGCTGCCGATTTCCAGCACGGGGCACATGATTTTGGTGGATCAGTTCATGCCGCTGCATCAGAGCAGTGATTTTATCAACCTCTTTTTGGTGGTCATTCAATTTGGCTCTATTTTGGCGGTTGTCACCTTGTATTTTCACAAGCTGAATCCGTTTTCTCCCAAAAAGACCGACGTGCAGCGCAGGGAAACCTGGATCATGTGGCTGAAAGTTCTGGTGGCCTGCATTCCGGCCGCGGTGATCGGTCTGCTTTTTGACGATCTGATCAATCAGTATACCTACAACGCTTATGTTGTGTCCGCCGCCTTGATTTTATACGGCGTTTTGTTTATCGTGATTGAAAATCGGCATAAAAAGCCCTCGATCGAATCAATTGACGCGCTGAGTTATAAAACCGCACTGCTGATCGGCGCCTTTCAGGTACTTTCGTTAATCCCCGGAACCTCGCGCTCCGGCTCCACCATTTTGGGTGCGGTGATCCTGGGCACGTCGCGGTTTGTTGCCGCCGAGTTCTCCTTCTTTCTCGCCATCCCGGTCATGTTTGGCGCAAGCCTTTTAAAAATTGTAAAGTTTTTTATGGAAAACAACGCAGGCTTTACCGGGGAACAAATTACGCTGCTGCTTTGCGGCATGGTGGTTGCCTACCTGGTTTCCATCGCGGCGATCAAATTCCTGATGGGCTATATCCGCAACCACGACTTTAAGGCCTTTGGCTATTATCGCATTATTGTGGGTATCTTAGTCATTTTATACTTTGTCATTTCCGGCGCAGCCGTTGTCGTACACTAAAGAAAAAAATAAGGGGAGAGCGTTATGAAAAGACATTTACTGAAATTGGGATTGATTTTCCTGATCGTTACGATCTGTTCCGGGATTTCGGTACAGGCAAACATTAACGGATACGAAAATGGGTTTACTTACGTTATTGCAGATCAAAAAGCAACCGTCCTTAGCTGCCGCAGCACTGACGAAAAAATTGTGATCCCGGATACCTTGGGGGGATATCCGGTCACCGCGATCGAAAATGATGCGTTTCACAGAGCACAGCGCACGCTGACGGAGGTTGTCCTCCCGGACAGTATTGAAACAATCGGCGACTATGCGTTTTCGGGATGCAACCGTTTAACAGGCATTCAGCTGTCCGCAAACCTAAAGCATATCGGCGAGGGCGCCTTTTACGATTGCCTGGCACTGACAGAGCTTACTCTGCCGGATGGACTGGAGGTCATTGAATCGGACGCCTTTAACGGTTGTGTATCGCTGCAGGACATTTCCTTTCCGAAACATCTGAAAAAAATCGGCGTTCCAAGCCTTGAGGACACGCTATGGTATTATGAACGGCCGGAAGGTTTGTTATATATCGGAAACATCCTTTATCAATATAAGGGGAACATGCCGGATAACACCTCCGTCACCGTTTTGGAGGGCACAGAGCATATTGCAAAAAACGCCTTTTGGGGTTGTCAGACTCTGACAGCAATCACACTGCCAAGCAGTTTAAAAACCATCGAAAGCGGTGCTTTTGAAAACTGCTCCGGGCTTTCGCAGATCACCATCCCGGACAGCGTCACTTATCTTGGCGGCAACGCTTTTTCGCATGCAGGATTAACAGATGTTTCCATTGGAAAGGGTATCACCGTACTGGAGGACGGCACATTTGGCAATTGCAAAGCCCTGCGCGAAGTGACTGTCCCGGACGGAATCGTAGAAATTAAGGATGCATTTTTCGGCTCTGAAAATTTGAAGACCATCCGTGTTTCGGATCACAGCCGCCTGTCCCGCCTTTCCGCGCATGCATTTTTTGACACAAAATGGTATGCCAATCTGCCGAACGGGCCGCTCTATCTCAATGAGATTTATTTTGGCCATAAGGGTGATATGCCGGCGGAATATACGATTGCGCCCGGCACAAAAAGCATTACCGCGCACGCATTTCGCAATGCGGCAAACCTTACCGCCGTCAGCATTCCGAGCAGTGTAGCCGATATTGGCGAGGCGGCTTTTTATCAATGCACCGCTTTGACAAAAGTCGCTGTTCCGGAGGGAATCACCCAAATCAAACCCGAAACCTTTTACTATTGCAGCAGTTTGTCCGAAGTTTCATTGCCCGACACGCTGACCGCAATCAAGGAAAATGCCTTTTTCCAATGCAGCGCGCTGCAAACGGTTCAAATCCCGGAAAATGTTATCGAACTCGGCGCCGCGTCGTTTTACGGGTGCAACATGCTCCAATCCATATCACTTCCGCAAGGCGTCACGCAAATCGAAAACGAAACTTTTTCCCGCTGCAGCGCACTGGGATCCGTGGAACTGAGTCCTGAGACCGAATTTATCGGCCGCTCCGCCTTTTCGCATACAGCAATTGAGCATATTGACCTGCCGGATCGAATCGAGTATCTGCCGGAGTGTGTATTTCTAAACTGCACGCAATTAAAAACGATTACCATGGCAAATCGGATTACCGAAATTGACTCGTCGGCGCTTTCAAGCTGCACCGCTTTGACGGACATCTATTTTTTAGGAAATGAAACGCAGTTTGGATTCATTCAGATGCCCGAAGAAGAACGAACGTTTTTGGATCGCATTACCGTCCACTATATGGAGGATATGGCAAAATACTCCCTGTTTTTTGATGCAAACGGGGGTTACGGCGCCCCGGATTACATTCGCGCAAAGACCGGCAGCACTGTCGTGATTCCGAATATCATCCCTGTACGCGACGGCTATATTTTCCTTGGCTGGGCATTCACGGACGATGACGACACTGCGGATTTGCAGAACAACGATACCTACCGAATCCCCATGCGCGACAGGCGTCTTTATGCGGTATGGGGAACGCTCAACGTTGCCGCGGTGAAAGAAGCCGATCAGTATCGGATCACAACCGACGGCACCGTGACCGACTGCTGCGTGATGCTTGCCTTTTACCAAAACGGCGTACTGACCGACTTGAAGATGACCGGCTATTGTGACAGTGATATGCTATATCAGCCGAAAACAAGCTTTGACGATGTAAAATTGTTTGTCTTTTCAAGCGACAGCAACCCCTGTCCGCTGCGCGGCGCAACCTGCACCGTAGAATAAATGTTTTAAAAATCAAAAACGGCGCCGCCCCGATGTTTCGGGGCGGCGCCGTTTTTTCTGATTCATTTTAATGCAAGGACGTGCAAAAGCGTCCTGTCCTGTCTCATTTACGCTTTGCCGTTTGCACCAAACAGACGGATCTTTTCGATTACCTTTGCCTTTACATTTTCCCGTGCAGGGCCAATGTACTTTCTCAGGTCAAACAGTTCCGGCTGCTCTGCAAAGATTTCACGAATCTTATCGGTGTATGCGCAGCGCAGTTCGGTATCGATGTTGATCTTGTTGATACCCAGGGATACTGCCTTTTTAATGCTCTCATCATCTACGCCGGATGCCCCGTGCAGTACGATCGGCATATTCAAATCCTTTTTGATGGTATCCAAACGGTCAAAATCCAGTTTCGGAATACCCTTATACTTACCGTGTGCCGTACCGATGGCAATCGCCAAAGAATCCACACCGGTCTCGTCCACAAATCTTCTTGCCTCTGCCGGATCGGTGTACATTGCATCCTTTTCGTCTACGCTGATGTTATCTTCCACACCGCCCAGACGGCCAAGCTCTGCCTCTACCGAAACGCCGCAAGCGTGTGCAACATCGATCACGCGGCGGGTTACTTCAATATTGCCCTCCAGCGGCAGGTGCGATCCGTCGATCATGACCGAGGACCAGCCGTTGCGTACGCACTTTACAGCCGTTTCAAAGCTGCCGCCGTGATCTAAGTGGAAAGCCACCGGAACGCTAACGCTCTCTGCTGCGTAACGAACCAATTTTGAAAGATATTCAATCCCCGCATAGGACAGAGCGCCCTCGGTGGTCTGTACAAACACCGGCGCTTTTTCTTCCTCTGCGGCTGCAACAACGGCCTGGAGCATTTCCATGTTTACGACATTAAATGCGCCGACTGCATAACCGTTTTTGTGTGCATGATCCAAAATTTCTTTTCCTGTTACTAACATTTTGCATTACCTCCATAGTATATATAAATTTCATTTTTTGCATTTATCCATCCATGAAACATCATGGCTGCATCTGAAGATTTTTAACATGAATGTGTACCCAGCGCACCGTAATCGCCGTGTATTCTTCAATCTTTTGCTTGACGCGCTCCGCGATCTGTTCTCCCTGCTGGGACACGCGGCACGGAAAATACATCGAAACCTCAATATCCAGCATCAGTCTGCCGCCGGGCGTCATGGCGTTTTTGATCTTCAGAATTTTATGCACCTTGGGAAACCGCATCATCTCATAGGTACAGATATCGGCAATGGCCTTGGGCGAAATCTTATATTCTCCAAGATAGCTATATGCCGGGCGCATCACGGTTTTTTCCTCCACAATCGTCTGATCCTTCTTTTTAAACAGTTGGTTCATCGGATCGATAAAGTAGCCGGAAAACTGGCGCTTTAGCTCAAAAGTCGGCACCGGGATCACATGCTTGCCCTGCTTGTTTCGCATTTCTTCCGCGATGCGGCGCTCCTCCTGCGTGGTGACCTCCTCAATGGGAATCATCCGGCTGATTTCACCAACCTCCAGCGCGCTTGCGATTTTGCGCACCATCTTCTCACTGGTGCCGATAATCAAAAGGGATTCCACATGGTGGCTGCGGATTGCATCGCGCACCTCACGCACATGCTCCGGATCCTGAAACACGGCGCGGCGCACGGATGCCACCTTAGTCGGCTCCCGTTTGGCGGAGCGCCCTGCAATGATGCGATTATCGGAAATCAGCAATCCGTCATCAATGATATAGTCAATCTGATTTTCCTTTGCGACCCACATACTGTGGTGGCTCTTTCCGGTTCCGGATTTTCCCACCAGCGCATATACCCTCATGATTTATCCCTCACTGTTTTTCTGATCGTTCTCCAGCAATTTATAGGAAAGCCGCATCAGACTGTCGCTCAAATGGACATTTTCCACCGCGATATCCTCGCCGGCTGCTGAAAGCTCGGTATAAGAAAAGTTTAAAAACGCACGGATTCCGCAATCAATCAGCTCCTGTGCGACATTGTGCATCGCCTGCTTGGGAACCGCCAAAATCGCCATTGCCGGATGATGCTCCTTAATAAATGCGCGGATGTTGGCATAATCCATGATGGTGTGTTTGGTCAACGTGGTGCCGATTTTTTTCGGATCGATATCGAAGATGCCGATCAGCCGAAACCCTCTTGACTCAAATTTTGTATTGATTGCAAAGGTGCGTCCCATATTCCCCGCACCGACCAAAACCGCAGTATAGCCGCGATCCAGTCCTAAAATCTTTGCAATCTCGCTCTGCAAAAGCTTTACATTGTAGCCGTAGCCCTGCTGACCGAAACCGCCGAAGCAGTTTAAATCCTGCCGAATCTGCGATGCCGTCACGTGCATCTTTTCACTCAGTTCTTTCGATGAAATCCTCTCCACGCCGGCGGCCAGCAAATCCGTTAAATAGCGGTAATACCGCGGCAATCGGTTTACCACCGACGCAGAAACCTTTTTCTCCATGTTACCTATTCGCTCCAATCGCCAAAAATCCCTGTTAAAATTATAACACAAGCCAAAACGTTTGTACAGGGATTTTTTGAAAAAATTTTACGATTTCCCGGCGGTATCCGCGGTGATTTTAAGTGGTTTCGCCGCAAGATCCTGCGTTTTTATGCTTTTGCCAAACCAGGTCTATCTTTTTACCAGTGCACGGGCAGCCTGCAAATCGGCGCACTCCCCGGCCGCAATCATCTGCGAAATCAGATTTCCGGTCGCCGTTGCCTCCACCGGCCCGGCCGTCACTTCCTTGCCGCAATACTGCGCCGTCAGCGTATTCAAATAGGTATCCCGGCAGCCGCCGCCGATAATATGAATCGCCAAAATCTCCTTGCCGGTGATCTTTTCGATCTCCTGCACCGCGTCACGGTAAGACATGGCAAGCGAATGATAAACCGTGTTGAGTACGGCGTCCAGCGGCATATCCGGTTTCTTCACATAATCCCGAATCGCCTGAATCATATTTTCCGGCGCCACAAACGCCGGGGCGTTGACGTCAATTTTCTCATGCTCCGGGCAGGCCATGGCAAGCTTCATCATCTCGTCATAGGTCTTTGATTTGTCAATGTTTTTACGAATATTTTGAAAAAGCCACATTCCCATATAGTTTTTCAAAAAACGGAACCGATATTCAATGCCGCCCTCATTGGCAAAATTGGCGTCCGCAGCCGGCTGCGTTAAAATCGGCGTTTTCGTTTCCATACCGATCAGACTCCAGGTTCCGGAAGAGATATAAAGATCATTTTCACCCATGTTACAAGCCGCCACCGCACTGGCCGTATCGTGGCTGGGGCAAAAGACAACCTCTGCGTCAAAGCCTGCAAATTCCTTCATGGCATCACTAAAATGCCCGATCGAATCACCCGGCGTTTTCAGCGGCGGAAACAGCCGCTCCGGGTAGCCGAGACGCCCGATCAATTCCATATCCCAATCCTTGGTCTGCGCATTTACCAGCGCCCCCGTCGTTGCGTCCGTATATTCATTGGCCGCCACGCCCGTCAGGCAGTAGGAAAGGTAGGCCGGCATCATCATAAAGTAGTGTGCCTTTTCAAGTTTTCCGCTTTTTTGATCACAGTATAGCTGGTAAATGGTGTTAAAATTCTGTTTTTGAACGCCGGTACGCTGATACAGCTCCTCTGCCGAGATAATTTCTTCCACTGCCGCAACCGCAGAGGCGGTACGGCCATCCCGATAAGAAATGCAAGGCATCAGCACCTCTTTGTTTTCATCCAAAAGAACATAATCCACACCCCAGGTATCAATGGCGATTGTTTTCGGATACTTTTGGATTTCATGACACTTTCGGATTCCGTTCTTTACTTCTCCGACCAGATGGTCGATATCCCAAACCAGAACCCCGTCCTTTTTTTCAATATAATTTTCAAAACGGTAAATTTCTTCATAGCATATCGTTTCGTTCTCAATCCAGCCCAGCATGTGTCGGCCGCTGGACGCGCCAATGTCAATTGCCAAATAATAATTCATCTTTATTACCTTCCTTTATCCTGTGCTATCATTTACGGCACTACCACCAATCATACCATATGGATCCAAAATTGGCAATCATTTTTTCGCGATATTCTTGTCTTATTTTGCAAAGCGAAAATAAAAAATCAAAAAAATGCGAAAAAACACTTGACAAACCAAGAAACAGCGAGTATACTATATAAGTCGGCGATGATGCTGACAGCCACTCTCGTGGCCTAACATGCGAGCATGCTGGAATCGGCAGACAGGCACGTTTGAGGGGCGTGTGCTTATGGCGTGTGGGTTCAAGTCCCACTGCTCGCACCATTTATATTGCCTGATTGTGTAAGGGTAGCACAAATGACTCTGACTCATTTTGTTCGGGTTCGAATCCTGATCAGGCAGCCAAACGTCGGAATGGACTTCGCTCCATTCCGATTTTTTTTGCAGAAAAAAGGCCGGCAGTTTGGAAAATTCCTCTGCCGGCCCGTAAAATTTTTCTTTCATCTACATTGTATCAATACTCCGTAAAAGCATCCATTGCCGCATTTATGCTCTCCGTGTTTCCATCAAGGTACTGCGCCATGATATAGACCAGCCTGTCGTCCTGAATTCTGACATAAATGTCGGTTTGCACCGTTCCTGCCGTATTGCTGATATTAAAAACCATAACATCATATGTTTCACCGCAAAAATCAACGGGCCCTCTGTCCTCTTGAAATTCCATTCCCATCCCGTTCCAATTTGTTTTGATTGCCTCTTTATATTGTTCCAGCGATGCGTTTTTCACAGGAAGTTTTTCTACAAGCAACTGCAGATTAGAATCATCGCTCAGGTTAAGCGCACTCATTTCGACCGTTTCCGCAGCTGCCGCACCGAACGACTCTGTAAGCTCGCTTTCGCTCCTCATCACCCATCCCGATGGCACAGTGAACCTAAGGTCTAAATATTCGCTTTCATACCCGTTTTCTGTTACAATTCCTTTGGAATACATCTTCTTTTCCGCAGATTTTCCGGCGGCAGAATCCGCCGCCGTGTCTGCGGCATCTTCGTACGCCCTTGGGATTACTGCATTTTTTGCTTCAAAAGCGCTCACGCCAAGCGCAACGGCTACCGTTAAAATACCTGCAATGCCTGCCGTGATTGCCCATTTTGCAAAGCCCTCTCCTTTTTCATTCTCGGAGAGCGCCCGTTTTAGCCCTATGATCCCCAATATCAGAGAAACGATCGGAAACACCACATAAATCGGCAGCATATAGAAGATAATGCTTAAAATCGCGAAAACAAGTGCCACAGTGCACAGTGCGTTTCTTTTTGTCGGAGGCTGATTCGTACCCGATAGCACAAAATAGTCTTCATCCTCCGATGACACCTCCTGCGAAACAGGTTTTTTAAAGCGAATCAGCAATATGATACCGCCCACAAACATCATAAATTCAAGCAAAACCGTCAAAAACCTGCTGCTCCCCATAAGCGGTGCAACAATCAATCCGTCCTGTCTCTGCAAAATTCTTTCTGTCAGGCCGCCGATCCCGGCCAGACACGATACTACGATTAAAATAATTCCCCATACTTTTTTCGATCTTTCTTTCATATGTCCTCTCTCCTTTTTATTGACTTACGGTTTCTAATCTTGATGAGAAAAACTCATCCTGTTCGGCAATCTTTTTGAAATCCGGAGTATATTTTTCAAAATTGGGGCCGTCCACAATGACCGAAAGGCTGACAGCAAGATCACTCATGCTTAATTTGTTTGCGACAACTCTGCACCTGTCATCGGGGTGCTTGGCACGTTCGTTTGCAAACTGGAAGTAGATCAAAGAATAAGAACCGTCGTCAAAATTGCATTCTGTATAGATCTTTTTTACTGCGTCCATAAATTTTTCAGGCATGTCATCGTTGACTTCCGCATCAATCTTGATAACCAGGCAATTTCTTGCGGCTAATGATTTTCTCACTTTGTACCCAAGTTTTTCAATGGTTCTTATCGTTTGTCTGTCGTAATCATTTAAGCTGTCAAACAGCCAATCAATTTTTTCGTCCTCGATTTCTTTCTCTCCGTCATAATACAAAACATCTATACTTCCCCTTAGCACATTACTCTCGCCTGTCCGGATTTCCTCATTGATTTCTTGTATCAAATCAAACATATAGGATGTTTCCGCGGTGCAATAACCATGTTCAAAACACAGGAATTTCGAAAATTCAATGGTTCCATCCTCGGTCATTGCACTCAAATCCGCCTGTGCAATGGTTACATCGTTCACAAGCAGATATAAAATTCCCGACTCCTGCTGCGGTGCGTCTTCTTCATTATTTTCTTCCGCCGTTTTATGATCGGACTCACTAAAATATGTATCGATCTCCTGTACTTTTTCGTCCGTCAGCGTAAGACTCGACTTGTTATACTCTTCTGCAATCTTGTTTTTGTCGCCGTCCATTTGAACCACAATTTTATCGGTTCCGTCAATGGTTAATGTTTTAACTGCCGTATCCAGCTTTTTATACTGAGTATAAACAGCAATATTTTTTTCCTGCATAAGCATTTTGCAACTGTTTGCAATCAATCCCGATGGCGGAATTTTTACAAGAACTGTTTTATAGTCAATCCCGGTATACCCAACCATATAAGGACTTTTCAAAGTGTCCAGCCGTTTTTTCACTAATGAAACATACCCTTTTACATCACTTTGCGTATAAGAATCCACATTATAATCATCGGGTGTAAACTGCATGACAACATTCTTTCCATCCAGAGCAGCGACCTGATTACTGCCAAATTCAGCAGTATCTTCTTCCCATTTCGGAGCACTTACAACCTTTTCTTCCAACCCGACCGGCAACTCGCTTTTTTCGTTCAAAACATACTGCATCAAGTCTGCAAGTTTAGAACTGTATGCGGCCGGACTCATAATCAGGAAGGTATGATTCCCGCTGTCCGCATCGGGCAAAACGGTTCCGACATTCGTTGCGCCCTCATATTCCTTTTTGTCCATTTGCAATTGCAGTGCCGCCCTGGTACTTCGGTAGGATCCGTACGATTTTAATTTATCATCAACAGCGGACAGCATTTGATCGTAATACACCTTAGCACTGTCATTTAATCTTACACTGATTGCATAGAAAGTGTCTGTATCGGAATTCATGAAATCATTATAATCACTTTCTGAAAAATATTTCTCGTATTGGGTCAAATTCTCTTTCGGCAACGTAATGATTTTTATATCTTCAAACGTTTCTTTTCCAAACCCTGATTTCGTATAATTTATGTTAGAGTAGATGCTGATGTCGCCTTTGGTCTTTATCCAATTTAGTATTTGCTTTCTGATCGCCGGATCCTGTGTCAATGTTTCATCATCCAGCGACAAAACCATTTTTTGGTCTTCTATTTGAATACTTGCTTTATCCTTTAGCACTCCCAGTCGCGCTTTTATGCTTTTTTCAATATTTTTTAAATCCGTGTCGCTATTGCTTGACGCAAGATACAATTCTACTTTTGTTCCATCTGCGCCGCTCAAACCAAGTTTTCCGTAGATGGACACTCCGACAACCAGCAGCAGCACCAGTGCAATGGCCGGCACGATAATCTTCCACGTTTTAAAAAGGAACCCCTTGATCCGCTCAGACAGAGCCGGCGTTTTCTTTGCAGCATCGTCTGCCCTCTTGCCTTTTTGTTGTTTACGCGATGCCGTATGTTTCTCTGACCGGCCAAGCGGACGCTTTTGCAGTTCTTCAATCAGGCATTTTTGAACCGGCCCGATTACATTTTTATCATCGCCTTCACCCATATGAAACGCCATACTTTTTACCATCACAAGCAAACTGTCTGTATCCGCACTTTGGGCTTTTGCTTTTAAATCATCCATATTCAGCGAACCGAGCATTGCCGACAGGGGAATTTTTTCACTGTATAAAGGAACGAGCTTTTCCATCGCTTTTGCGACTTCCGCTTTCCCTTTTGACGATTTAAAATCTTTCGGCTCATGCGCAAACGTCGCCTTTACGACCTCCTGTTCGGTATTCAATACCGCGCTGCCGTCCTCTTTTTGATCCATAAAAATACTGACGGTATGGTGTTCTTCATCCATTGTCTCTTCGCTTTCCGTCCCCAAAAATACACTTACCGTTTCGTTCGCATTACCGGACTCTTCGGCCGATGTACGGGATGCATTGTCCAAAATCTCTGCGCCATTTCCGATTACCGGCGGTTCGTGAACCATTTCTTCTTTATTTGCGCCCGCGGACTGTTCGTCTCCTTTTGCGGACAAAATGGCTTCCAGCTGCTTTCGCATCTCTGACGGGCTTTGATACCGCTCGGCAGGGTCGTAGCTGCACGCCTTTAACACAACCGCCGCCAATGCATCATCGGCATTCTTCGGCTTTACCATCTTTGCGCCGCGCATTCTTAACTCCATCGCTTTTTCGCCGTCGCCAAACGTCCGGTTCGTCCGAAACGGTTCCAGATTGTCATTTAGCAGCTTATACATAACAATACCGAGCGAATAGGTATCCACATTTGCGCCGTAGGCTTCACCCTTAAAAATTTCCGGCGCCATATAGGTATACGTCCCCTTTTTAGACAGGCCGCTGGAAGTTTTTTCAAGTGTACGGGCAACGCCGAAATCACCAAGCTTAAAATCGCCGTTATCGGAAACAAAGATATTACTTGGCTTGATATCCCGATGTATAATATTATATTTTTGGCAAACTTCAAGCGCCTTGCACATATCAATGCCCAGTTTTACCACGGTATTTTTGTCCGATGCATGATCTGCCAAATATTTACCAAGCGGCGTCAAAAGCTCCATACGTATAAGAATATCCCAGCCCACACCGTTGTCATGTTTTTTGATATCATGATCTTCATAGCTTACAATATTGCTGTTCCCCTTAAGCTGTGACATCAGCTTAAACTCTTTTACAAATTCCTCTACAAATCCGTAAAAATAGGATGTTATGCTCTTGTCATCCAGATCATAATTTTCCTCTTTGTAGCTGCGGACTTCACTTTGCGAATTTGGTATGGAAATAATTTTCAGCGCCGATTTCATCTCCGGGAAATCCTTGCGTTGAATTTCCAAAACCGTACCAAAAGAACCGCTTCCGAGTTCCTTTGTGATATACCATTTTCCGTCTATCGGTTCATATTTTTTGTAATCATTGATATCCAATTTTCTCTCTCCCTGTCTTTTTAAAATTGATATAATCCACTGCGGTCTTTACTTGCCGCATCAACATTTTCGGCTTTGTTTTTAATTCGGCATCTGTTTTATAGCAGAAACAGCAGCACCCGCAAAATCGGGGTGCTGCCATTTTGATCAGCCAAAGTTTGTCATGGTTGACTTTAAGGACTGATCTGTGTTTTCAAGCTGCGTAGCCGCTGTATCCATCAACTTTGCGTACCCCTCAAGCATTTCGGAAAAGTTGGTAAAGGTTGATTGCATACTTTCAAACTTTGCCAAAAATGCGTCCTGCGCCTCACCTTTCCAGGTCTCATTAAGACCATTTACCAAGGTTTTCAGTTTTGCGATGACGTCATCATGTTCGCCCTTGTATGTACGAACATCTGTTGCCTTCTGTCTCAAAGTTTCCGGCGTTACCTGAATTACTGCCATTTTAACAGCCTCCTTAAAAAATTTTTTATTTATTCAGCTTTCGCTGCATAAATCAGTAGATTGAATTGATGATGTCCTTTCCGGCCCGGTCGGTTTTTACCATTTCATCCGCGACCTTTTCCATCAAGGACGCAAACTCCTCCAACGCCTCCTCAAAGCTATCGTATACCGGCTGCATGCTCAAAAATTTGCTTACAAATGCATTTTGTGCCTCGCCTTGCCAAACCTCACCCAGCGTCATTACAAGATTTGTGATTTTGTTCATAATGTCGTGATGATTTTCCTTGTACTGCCGTACCTGATTACTTTTTGTTGTCAAATCAGCCGGATGAACCAAAATTTGATCTGCCACATGTATCACCTCCAAAAATTACTTTGCAACACGCAATGACCAAGAATTATCTAACTGTCGCCTGCTTGATGTTAAATACTCTTGCAAATTCGAAATTTTACCGGTTCCGGGATTGGCAATTAAAACATCCGCGGCCGACATATTATTGGGATCACAGCCGTTTTTTACACCAACCGCCACCATAGAATGTCCGGTCACCCTGATTACAACCGCATTGCCGCTGTTAATCTGATTATATATTTCTGTATATCTGCGGCTCGCAGACCACGCGCTGCTTCCCTCAATGCTTTTGGTGTGCGTCCACCTGGCACCGCCATGACCGGGACCCGGCCAATCGTCCTCCGGATTATAATATTGATTGTTCTTAAATGCACCGACCATTGCATCCGACGTTGACGTACAGCCGCCGTTGGAACCGTCTGACTGCCGCAAATCATAATCGTATTGATTGAGAACATACTTTTCATCAAATCCGCTTACAACACTGTAATCTCCGTACGCGCCGCCGGAAACATCTCTTGACGATCCGGCATATCCTTTGATATTACCGTTTGTTTGCACATTTTCATTTTGAATCGGTTCGGCCGGTGCAGAATTGGTATCAGCATTTGCAAAACCGTTATTACTTTCTGCTGTACGGTTATCATTTTTTGCATTTGTGGGATCAACGCCAATAACGACAGGTTCGTTTTCGGCTGCATGTGCCGTTGTGCCAAACCAATTTTTTGAGATACTTGCCATTTTTTCAAGCAGCTTAACATCCACCGCAGTGATCACGCAAATTGGTGACACGATAAACGCCCCGGTTAAAGCCATGATTTTTCTTATCTTATTATGAAAAAGAAAATCGCCTATACTCTTGCCATCGGCACGCAGCGACCGTTTTATTCTGTCAATGATCGACTGCGATCGGTTTCCGTATCGGCTGTCACCCTCTGCCACAGAATTTGTCACGTTCAAAAACGCGCTTTTATACTGCCCCGATAGACTGCCCTGTCTGTTTGCCGATGTGATAAGGTTATTAAGACAATTACGGATATTCTGCTTGGAGGCGACTTCAAAATCAAGACCGTTTAACGCGGAACGGATTTTCTTTTCTGCATCCTCGGTTTCGGTCTGCATTCTTTCAATCTGACGCGAAATCGCGCTGATCGAAGATTTTTTTAACATAATGTTTGGCATTTTTCATCTCGCCTCCCAAATTATTCTTTCTCATAAAATTCTGAAAGTTTTGAAATAAAAACTTCCCTTTCACTATCCTTGTAACCTTCATAAAAGACTTCAGCAATATCTTCATTGTTAAAAAGGAACTGATGTTCCGCACCAATAAAACCTTCAGGGTACATTACTCCTATATAGTCATATTCCTTGTTATCCTCTATGCTTGTTTGTTTGACACCGTAAATCATTAACTTCTTCTCACCGTTTTTTAATAATACAATCGTTCCAATCGGTAATAAATTTATCATTTTCAATCTTCCTTTCTAAATTGTTGTTATGCAAAGCAAAAACATTTTGTCCAATCCGCTCGCAATTTCTGCATTTCTTTCGGAATGCCATTACCAATTTTTTCTGCTGTGTCTATCAATGCATCAGACACAATCTCCGTCAGCCCTTTATCTGTTCCGGTAATCCAATTTGCCACTGCATCAGCAGCATTTGTTACAACCATTGTTCCAACTGCTACAGCAATAACCGGAGCACCTCCTGCTACGGCAGCCATTGTTGCTGCAACAGCCGCCGTTGTTGCCGTTATAGCTAATGTGTCCCATGCAGTTTCTACCATTGTTTCAGCCACCGCTCTCGTTGTTATACCCCCAAATTCTTCATAATTCTTTACACCATTTACAAAGCCGTCTAAAACCAAGCCAATCCATGTGCTTTTTGTGAGTTTATTCTTATCAGCCCATGCATTTGATAGATAGTTTTTCCATCCACTTGTGGAGATTTCTAACTTTTCCTTAAAATAGTCTTCGATACCAAGTATCTTCTTTTTCCACATTTGCTTCGTAGTAATTTTTTTTGCATCTTTCATAAGCCCAGAGGCAAACTTATATCCATACTTGACAGCTTTTGCAATATTTTCAGCTCCGCCTTTTACAACAGCCTCGGCTAATGATAAGAACACACCTATATGTCCCGCTTTTTTTGCAAAATCCCATAAACTGATAGACGATTTATTAACACTGTCGCTACTTAAAAATAATCCGGCCGTTGCTGCATATTTTATAAGTTTGCTTTTTACGAACAAGTTCTTTATATTGCCAACGCTATTTTCGGCAAATTTTTTTATTTTATCAAGAATCGAATTTGATTTATTGCCGTACTTGTTATCTGTATCAGCTACATTTCCCGTCACCTTTAAAAAAGCATCTTTATATTGCTTTCCCAATGCCGACTGCCTTTCAGCAGATGATTTGAGTCCTTTTAATCTGCTTTGCAAATTTTTCTTCGATGCAACTTCAAAATCAAGACCGTTTAATGCTGAACGGATTTTCTTTTCCGCATTCTCACTTTCAGCCTGCATTTTTTCAATTTGCCATCTGACAGAGCTTATTGAAGCTTTCTGCAAACCAATTACCGCCACTTTTATTCACATCCTTTATCCAAAAGCATCATCCTACTGCATCATTTTTGCCGCAGACTCGTCTGCCTCCTTAATCTGCTTTGCGACCATTTTGATAAGCTGCGCAATATCTCTGCATTCTTCCATGACCCGTTTATTTTCCTTTTTCCATTCCTCAAGCTTTGCCTTAAAGGCGTCTGCCGCCTCTCCGCTCCAGCTCTCGCATACCTCAGCATATGCTTTATTTGCGGCTCTTTCCGCACTCTCACATTGCTCCGCCGCTGTATTTAACTTGTTTGCCTGTCTGATTGCGTCAAGATAATCAATACTGATAAGCCCCATTTTTACGCTCTCCTCTCTGAAGCGGTCAGGTAACTTCCGTCCCAAATGCCGTACTCTTCCAGCGTTTTATCGGGTTCTAAAGTCTTCCCGCTGCAACTTAAATTTATTTTTTTCACACTGCCAAAGTGTTCAAAATCCATCTCAATCAATGATTCCAGTATTTTTTCCTCCAGCTCATCGATTCGGAGCTTTGCCGGAATTTCTAAGTCGACCGGCTCATAGCCGTCTGAAAACATTAGCGTTACGATGATATCGTCCATTATCCAAACACCTCGTATCTGATGCTGAGCTTGTTTAACATTTCCTGCATTTCACTTTGAATCCCCTGCTTTGTCGCATTTTGAAAATAAACGACATCCTCTTCGTTTTCCATTATGCTTTTCAGCCGCATGATTTTCTTTGTGTTCATAATATACATGAGGTTGTCAACATTGTCTTTTTCGGCTTTTAAATCTGCAAAGGTAAAGGAATAGAAATCCTCGTCTCCGGCAAACCCGCTTATGATCATTTTCGCCGTACCTGTGTCCGCACCGGCAGAAGTCAGCTCCTCCAGCGCCGCCTCATCGGCATTACGGGTTTTCAGTTTTTTTGCTTTTTCCAGCGTCTTGTTGGATATCCTGTAATGAAACTTTTCCTGTGCACCGTCATTTTTCCAAGCAATCAGTCCAAGAACGGCCTCCGATATTTTTGAGGTATCAAACACCTTTAGCCGATAGCTTTCTCCGTTCTTGACTGCCATCACCGCCATTGCATCCTTGATGTAAAAAAGGATGCCCTCCTGTGTGCTATGCCGCAGCTGTTTATCAACGGCGATAAACTTCTCGCATCTTGCACAAATCTCAACCATATTCAAAACATCGCCGCTCAGCGAGGTTTCCCCGTCAAAATTTTCTTTCAAATACCCCTTTTGCTCCAATGCGGTCTGAACCCCCAAAATTTCACGGCTCAGCGCTGACTCGCTCATACCTCCAAACCCGTCCGGGATCCCGTACAGTTCCGTTGCACCGAGACTTGCTGCTATACACATAATTTCTTTTGCACTTAATTCACAGCTATCCAATGTCTTTGCCCTCCTTTTATTTTGCAAACATCGCCTTAAACCGTTCAGCGTGCTCCTTTTTTAAAATATACCCTTCAAACTCACCAAGTTTTGCCTCCGATTCACTGTATGAAAGATCGCCGGAAAACACGGTATGCGACTTAAATGTTTTACCAAGCAAGACGGACAGTCTGTTGTTGACAAGCAGCATTGAAATCGTATTGCCCATACCGGAAAGCTTGCCAAGCTCCTCTGCGTCCTCCGCTGCAATCAGATACACATTAAGACCTTTTCCCAGTCTTATCACCGCCTCAAGCCGTTTTGCCGTTTTTTCATCAATCGACTCATAGCATTTTTTCAGACCGTCAATCAAAATTGCAATCGGCGCAAATGCCTCGTGTGCCTCACCACTATCGTGCAATTCCTTTCTACGCTGCAACTCGGACACGGTTTTTGCCATAAATTCGTCAAGCGCTTCGCCCTGAGTAAAATACTTGTCAACCGTATTCCGTATATCACCGAGCGCACCGTCCGCATCGTACAAAACAACCGTGCTGCCATCATCGTTTGATTTCATCTGCTTTGCGATAATGCTTACCATATTGCTTTTGCCGGAGGCTTTGTGCCCCGAAATCACCATATAATGCGTTTCGTCAAAATCAATACCAAGCGGATATACCTCGTTGGTCGATAACCCGACTGTGATTTTTCCCGCCGAAATACTGTTGAACGGAATGATATCCGGCATAATCGGTATCGGTGCCGCACGGTTCCCCGTCCAGATTCTGTTCATTTCCTCGGCAATATTTTTGATTGTGGCTACCCTGTCGCTGTCCGTCTCTCCCGCCGCCGGGAGCGCCGTTTGAAATTCTAGCGGAACATCCGTTTTGATAAGGCCTCTGCCGTCAACATTGTCCGGCTCAAGCCCGTTTGTCTTGCCGACAATGCCCTGATACTCGCTTTTGTCGATCATTTGCAGCGCCACGGAATTTTTAATATTCTGGCTGATTTTATATGTCAGCACATTGGGGTTGTTACCCGTTGCCGCAATGTAAATCCCGTAGCTTGCGCCCTGTCTTGTCAGATTTAAAAAGAACATATCCGTTTCGGGATAAAGTGTGAACATGGGCGCAAAATTGTCAATCACAAGCACGATATACGGCAGTTTTTCTCCTGTTGCATCACGGTACGCCTTAATATTGCCAAGGCTCAGCTTTGAAAACTTTTCTTTTCTCGTGTCAAGCTCTTTGGAAATCAACTTAACAAGTTTATCCATCTTTTCTTCATCGCTGTCGTTTACCACACCGCCCACGTGCGGAAATTTTGCAAACATTCCCATACTGCCCGTGTTAAAGTCCATGATGTAGATGTTCACATCTTCGGGCGAATAGGTGCAGCAGACTGACATGATCAGCGTTTGCAAAAATGTGGTTTTGCCAACGCCCGGAGCGCCGTATATGCCCGTATGTCCAAGCTCTGAAAAATTGACAGTCGCCGGGTACTGGGATTGGTTTCGCGGATCGTCAATAAGACCGATCACGGGATTCAATGCGCCGTCGTTTTTCTCCCAGCCGGTATTGCTGAATTTTAGGTCTGTTATCTCGTTCAATCCGATGATATCCGGCAGCTTATCTGTCCAGACCTTTTTCGATGCTGCAATACCGTTTTCTTTGACATATTTTTTCAAAAAGTCCACAACAGCGTTGATCTCTTTCGTTTCTTCCTTTAAGCCATAGTCAATTCCCATGGTCTTATTTCGGTTTTTGTAGCTGATTCGCTTTCCCTGCAAAGTAACGCCCGAAACCTTGGGAACAACCGTCATCTTATCCTTTTTGTTCGGATGATAGGGCGCGCCGCTCCAAAACGACTGCACCTGTTCGTAAATTTCATCGTCGCCGATACGAATGTACGCCCGTCCCGGCACGGTTATTTTTGCCGCATCACCGTGGTGCAGCATATCCTTACTGTCCGATGCGGACGCAACCCTCAGACACCAGCGGAATTTTACATTTGCCTCAACATCAGCGGTTACAACCCCCGTTGTTTTCTGTGACATTAAAATACTGTACATGCCGAGCGAACGCCCGGTTCTAAACAGCGAATTGATAAAATTTCCGAACTCCGGGAACTGCAGCTTAAACTCCGCAAACTCATCAATCACGATAATCAGGAACGGCAGCGCTTCGTCGGCTTTGCCTGTGTGATACAGCTTTTGATATTCCGTAATATTCTGCACGCCGTACCTGTTGAATATAACCTGCCGCCTTGTCAGCTCACACTGGAGTGCAATCAGATTACGGTCAATCTTATGATCGAGGTTAGAAATCGTGCCGGCAAGATGCGGAAATCCCTCAAACGGCTGAATCAACCCCGTTCCCTTAAAGTCAATCAATATAAACGATACACCACTTGGCGAAAAGGCAAGCGCCATGGATAAAATCCACGACTGTATCATTTCGGATTTTCCCGAACCTGCCATACCGGCAACCAGACCGAACGGTCCATGTTTCTTCTCGTATATGTCAAACATAAATCTTTCGCCGTTTTCTCTGATTCCGACCGGCACAGACATGGAACGAAACGGCAATGCTTTTTTCCAGTTTTCCGCAACGGGAATCTGATCCGGGGTTTTTACATGATATCCGTCCAAAAATGTGACGCAGGACGGAAGTGCGGTCGCCTTTGCCTTTTCTTCCACACGAATCGGCGCCATCAACCTTGCAAACAGATCAAAGCTCTTTGCGTCAACCTTGTCGATGTGAAACGCTTCAAATTCACCCGAATTTTCCGCATTATAGATGACGCCGCTGTCGTTCCGAAGTTCAATGATCTCCTTACATTCCATGTACAATTCGTTTTTACTGTGCGTTAAAATCACCGCGCCCATCCCGAACCGATACTCGCACGCACGCAGCGTTTTCATAATTCCCTGCTTTTTCATATCCTCGTCATCGGCGATCACGAACAGGTAATATGGGAGCTGCATTGTTTTTCTGCCGTATGAATTTTCCTCTATTTCGCTTTTTCTCTCTTTTACAATATCCTCAAACCTGCGGCAAAGCTCCGAAACCTCAATACTGTTTGACGCCATAAACCGAAACGCGCGTCCGTCGTCAAAGGAGTGCGGCAGCCATCTGATCCACTCCCATTCGGAATACTCCTTTTTAGGAAATACCGTCACGATTTTTAGTTCCTCGTAAGAGTGTGTCGTTGCAGCCTGCATCACGATGTTTTTTGCAAGTGCAACCGTATTCTTTCTGTCCCCGACAACACCCACCATGCAATGATTCTTTATATCGCACAAAATCGGCGCGTTTTCAACATATCTATTATCGTCAGCTATTTTCTGTCCGCCCTTAGAGAGCGTATCCTCATGCAGCGACAGAGTTTCATTCGGCGTCTTGATTTCCGCAACAGAGGGAACCTTGCCATTTCCGATGCGAATACGCATAAAGTCATCGTCAAGCGGCGACCGTTCCCACATTTTTGGGGACATCTCTTTTACAAGCGCTGTGCAATCCTTGGTGTCCGGATTTGCCGCACAGAGTGCCCGCAGCTGTTTTGCATGAACACCGTCGATTTGCTTCTGGATATCCGCAAGGTACTGCTTGTATTTCTCGATTCTTAACTTTTCATCTTTTCGATATTTTTTTGTCTGCAAACGATAGGACAACACGCCCGAAATCGGCATTGCAAGAGCAAATATCCCCGTAATTTGCAAAGATTTTGTCGTTATAAATGCAATGATCGTCGGAATCAGCATAATGAGCGGATAGGTAAGCACACTGATCCAGTTCATATTCGGCTTTGATCCGATTGACGGCGGATTTTGAATATCAATTTTTTCGTTCGGCATTTCAAGTTTTAATCTTGGCGAACGCTTATAAATCGGTCTTTGTTTGACGTTTTTTTGTTTCGGCGCAGCTTCATGCACCGAAATATGGTTGTTTACCCCGTATATTTCCAAACGGTCGTCGCCGTATATAAACTTCGCTTCTCCGATTACGATTTCATCACCGTTTTTCAGCACGCACTCTTTCACAGCATTTTCATTGACATACGTACCGTTCATACTCCCCATATCAATCAGGTGATAGTCTGTCCCCATTCTCTTGATCTTTGCATGCTTTCCCGATACGATCGGACTATCCAAAACAATATTGTTCTTCTCGCCCCTGCCAATTGCAAGCTCCTCCGGCAGTTTTACTTCCATTCCGCTTTGCGCGTATGTAGGAATAACCATCATTGAAATCCGTTCTTTTCGGCTTAAAACAAAAATCTGCTCCGGGATAAGCGTTTCGCGTGTTATCTTGCTGCCATTCATCAAGACTTCACCGATACACGATATTTCCCACGTCCCGTTTTTGTTTACAAGCTTGATATGCTCCTTTTTCAAATCGGAACCGGGAATACTGAATCCATCTTTTGCATCACTTCCGATAAAAAGACGCTGATGATTGCTTAGAGATATATCCTTAAAATGTCCTTTGTAATATATTCTTATAAACATATCCATCCCAAATTCCCTCCGTATTGCATCGACTGATTTTTCATTTTATTTATACTTCTGCCGCTCCTCTTTCAATTCGTCCAGGCGTCTTTCCTCTTTCGTTTCCGCTCCTTCATCAGATGAAACCACTTCCACTTCAACCGTACAGCTTGCCTGATCCATCGAAACAGTGATCGTTGCTTTGCCCGGCTCTAACCCCGTATAACACTGTTTTGCGTCACTTACCTCAACAACGCTTGTATCCGAACTTTCATAGTGAAATCCCGTTAATCCTGTTTCGCTGTTATCCTTGTTTACAACAGGAAAACGCTGCGGCATCGGATAGGATGTTTCCCCGACAGTAAGCACTTTCTTGTAATTGCCTTCATCAAGCGTAATTTCCGTTGCCGCAACATACTTGGGTTCTTTCGGCTTTGTCGCAATTTTTCCTATTCCAATCCCCAAAACGGCAATCGCAAGAGCCAAAACAGCCGCGCCGACCGCTATCTTATTTTTTGAACCGCTCTTCCCTTTTTTCTGCGACTTTGTATCTGCCGAAACCACGGTAACCGTTACATTATCTCTGCCGCCGTGCTTCAGTGCCGCCTCCGCCAACCTTTGCACCGCCGTACGGCAATCGCCGGATTTTTGCATAATGCTCTGTATTTCTTCATTTTCTACCATATCGGTCAGTCCGTCGCTGCACAAAATAAATTTGTCGCCTTTTTCTATCCCGATTTTCTCGGATATATGCGGCTCAACAATCATTTCATCGGCAAATATTCCGAGATGCTGCGTCAGTTTGTGTCTGTCCTCATGCGTTTTTGCCTTTTCCTTTGTGATGACACCCATATTCACAAGCCTTTGTGCCGTTGTGTCATCCATCGAAATCTGCGTTAGCTTTTTGTTTCTGTAAAGATATACACGGCTATCGCCGACATTATAAACCTGTGCCGTATCATCGAAAATGCTGAGCAGAGCAAAGGTCGTTCCGATCCTGCGTTCACCCGATTCCACAATTTTATTGCAAATTTTTGTATTTGCATCGGAGATCGACTTTAAGATTGCAGATTGATTGTCTTTGATCCTGCCATCACGCAGCTTATCGTGATATTTTTTGACGGTTTGTGCCGTAATCAGCGACGCCTCTTCTCCAAGTGCCTCGCCGCCCATTCCGTCAAACACACCGTACATCATCTCGCTGCCGCTAGGATGCTCCGCAAAAAAATGATAATCATCACGGTTTTCCGGGTTTAAATGCGTGCCGTTGAAATAAAAATTATCCTCATTATTGGATCTGACGCGCCCTTTATCCGAACAAACCGCAGCCGAAAATCTTATACTGTTCATTAAGCTCTCCCTCCCTTTTCGGGGTATCAGTCAAATAGCGAAACCGTTCCTTTTTTCGGGATTTCGTTCTCCGATACCCTGCTCCCTGCGCGGTATCAGCTCCCCGTCCTGCCATTCGCCCCGCAACGGCTCAACCTTCCGTATTCCCTCCGTCAATATCATCGTCCCCCTTATCTTTGTTGATCAAATCAGTTACCGCTTTATAAACGCAGGCCAGTTCAACTTCCATTTTATCTTTATCGTGCCAAATCACATAATCCAAAACTGCCGATATAAACAGATATACATAAGGCTGAAGTTCCTGTTTTCTGCACCCAAAATGGTCTGCAATAATCTCTGTATAACGGTCATATATTTCCGTAAGCCTGTTTGCAATCGGCCTGATTTTATCACCGTATTTCTGACTGGTTACCACCTGATATATAAATCTTAACTGAGCCTTATATTTCATGATAAATTCCGAAAAAGTTATCATGATACATTCCAGATTATCAATATACTGATACACATAATCAAACAATATACCCGCCACACGATTGAGTCCGTATTCCGTAGCGCTCAGTATTGCTCCGTCTTTATTGCCAAACCAGTAATAGGCGCTGCTCACCGCCATCCCGGTTTCGTCACACATTTTACGCATCGATATACTCTCTAACCCATGTTCCACAAAGTAAGTGAAACATTTTTTCAAAATTTCATCCTTCTGAATATTATTCATCGAAGGTTCTCGCACTGAAAATCCACCTCCGCTCAGTTTGTAACATCTTCTACATGGCGTGTTACGCTCGTTACAAACCAAGTCAAAAAAATAATTCACATACCACATAATCGATATTATGTGGTATGTGAACCGTGTAAAAGGCCATTCCTTTTTCATTTTGCCATGATGTGCAGCCCAAATTTCGAAAAAAAGCCCACGACTTCCAGACCATCGACATTTTTAGAATTTCGATGGTCTGGTTTTGCTGCATATCGTTGCATGGAATAAACGATTTTCGACAAATATAATAATTTTTTTTACAAATCATTGACAAAATTCCTTTTTGATGTTACTATGTTGCATAGAGGATTTATGTATGAAAGACATTATTACCACATAATATCGATTATGTGGTATTTTTATTTTCAGCACCGCAGCAGATCGAGTTTTTGCAGTTGCTTTCTGTGTTCTGTTCCGCTTTCCATTGTATAAATACGGGTGGTTTCCACCGATGCATGACCGAGAATGTCCGCAAGACGAACAATATCTTTTTGCAGGCCGTAAAACGTACGTGCAAACAAATGCCTGAAATTGTGCGGAAACACCTTGTTTTTGTTAACGCCGGCACTTTCGCATAGGTTTTTCAGCATTTTCCAAATGTTACTGCGGTCAAGCGGTTTTCCCGTTTTCGAGACAAAAATTGAACCGTTCTTGATATTTTTGGATTTCACATATGCGTTTAACATTTTACACAATTTTTTTGGCAAAAATATCTCCCGTATTTTGCCTTTACAGCGGATAAGCGCCTGTCCTTTTCTTACCGCTTCACATGTCACATATTTAATTTCCGACACCCTAAGCCCCGTGCTCGCAATTGTTTGCATCAGATAATAAAGCCGCTCATTTTTTCCGGATTTGGCTGCAATCAAAAGCCGTTCGTATTCTGCCTTTGACAACTCCTTGGATTGATCTGCAAAGATACGCCGCTGAACTTTGAGGGTCTTTATTGTTAAATCGTGCCGGTTCATAAAGATAAAAAAGGCATTGATGGATGAAAGCATTGAGTTTACACTTTTTACCGCATACCTGTCACACAATTCTCTTTTGTATTCAATAACAACGGATTTATCGATCTGCCGATCCGCCAGCCATTTACAAAAATACCGCAGATCACGCAGATACTTCTCGATGGTATTGTCACTTCTCTCTTCCTCATATAAATATCCCTCAAATCTTTTTATGATTTCATCGGTAATGGTTTTCATAACAAGCTCCCTTTCAAGGTTTTATTCTATTATACCCGAAAAATCAGCCCGCATAAATTTAAAAACGGCTAGACACCGCGGCTTTTTATGACCGAAAACAGAAATTATATTTTTGCTATTGAAAAAAAGATGTGCTTTGTGCTATAATGACCGTAGTAACAATCGCCGGGCTGCCAAGGGGCAGCTTTTCAAAAGTGCGGCGGTTAGTCCGTTCTAACCAACGGGTGGAATACCAAACGAAAAGAGGAGCGCATATGTCAAAAAAAGCAACCGAATTTCAAAGAAAGTCAATGAGCAAAATGTATCGCGGCAAAGAAATTTTTAAACCGCTCAACACCGGCTGGATTGACGAAAATGTCGCCTGTGTACGGGAATGGGTGGCAAACATCTTCTTCTATCGCAAGGGCGATACTACAATAATGATCGATGCCGGTTATAACTATGACCGCCTTGGCGAAAAAATGGGCTGGCTCGACATTGACCCGAAATCCATCCGTCATATTTTAATCACCCACCAGGACACGGATCATGTCGGTGCGGTGGAGGCCGACAGTCCGGGGCTTTTTAAAAAAGCAAAGCTATACATCGGCGAAACCGAAAACCGCTATCTGACCGGGGAAGTTCGCCGCAAGGTGATTTATCACCTTTATAAGCTGCCCCGGGTAACCATCAACAACAAAAAACGACTTTTAAAGGACGGCGAAACCTTCCGCATCGGCGATATCAAAATCCACTGTTTTTTGGTTCCCGGTCACACGTGGGGGCATATGGTGTATCTCATCGATGACCGCTATCTATTTACGGGCGATACCATTTGGTTCGGTGCCGACGGCGGTTACAGCTTTATTTCCGCTCTGGCGGAGGATAACAGGCTTGCCGTAAAATCGCTCGGCATTCTTGAAGCAAAGCTGAAAAAGATGCGGATAAACCCGTTATTCATCACCGGTCACACCGGCTTTACCGACGATTTTGCGTTTGCCTTTGCGCATAAAGACAAGTTGTGTTCGCCGTTTCGGAGGAAAATCCATGACCCGTCCGCGCCCTATGACGCTTATGATGAATCGGACGACACGGAAAAACAAGCAAAAAACGGTTTTCTAAAGGGTGTAGAAACCTCGAAAATGACAGTGAAATGCCATGAAAGATAAAGCATTGGAATTTGACCGCAGTTGTCACGTACTGTATACAAAGCCCTGCAAAAAGGAAATGCGGCAAATGGGGCGATTCCACCATTTGCGGCGACCGTGACACAGATCAAAACGAACATTACGAATATCGTGACAAATACGGATACAGGAGGTATTGCAATGAAAACAAGCTATCTGACGAAAGCCTTTTATCAGACCGCAGCGCAGCGTTTTCCGGAAAATTCTGCATCGCTGCACGCTGCGTTTTCTGCACGGCTCAATGTCCTGCGCCGCGAAAACGCCGATGCGTCAAAAGAAAAGCTGCGTCATCTGGAAAGCCAGATTCTGCCGGGCATTGCAATTTATGAAACGCTGCAAACGGTAATGGACAAAGAGAACGCGCTGCAAACGGTTCACGGCTACGTTGAACAACATGCGCACTCTACAAAAAGGGCGTTTCTTTTGTTAATGCATATTCCCGGACTCTATCGAAAAGTACCGGGGATTTTCGGAAAACAAGCGCCAAAGCTGTTTGGCACGGCGGCAGGATTTGCCGCACGGGAAATCCTGGTTTCGGATACGGTATGGAGGATCGACATGACAAAATGTCCGTATCGCGATACCTGTGCAAAGTACGGCTGCCCGGAGTTATGCCGCTGTTTCTGCGACAGTGACGATATCACTTATGACGGTCTGCACCCCAAGCTTTATTGGCACAGAACAAAAACGCTGGGGCGCGGCGATGCCTTGTGCGATTTTTGCCTGAAAATCAAAGAGGAAAAATAATGCGTGTCGCTGCACGCTTCCGAAAAAAGAGAAAAGTGTGAGAAAAGAATAAAAGAGAGAGCAAGTATTCAATATGTCTACTTGCTCTCTTTGCTTATATGGATTTTTCTTTATATTCCGTACCCCACGCAACCATAGCGTCAAGCACAGGTTTTAAGCTGTAACCCGTTTCAGTCAGTGTGTACTCAACCCTCGGCGGAACTTCTGCGTAAACCTTTCTTGTCAAAAGTCCTGCGTCCTCCATCGAACGAAGATTTGCGGTAAGCACCTTTTGAGATATGTTTCCGACCGATTTTTTTAATTCTCCGAATCGCTTGGTGCCTTCCAGAAGGTCACGGATAATCAGTACCTTCCATCGGTCAGATATAAGCATAAGCGTTGTTTCAACCGGGCAAGCCGGCAAGTCCTTAGTCATATGTGTACCTCCTCATTCTCATAGTATAATTTAGAAACTAACATACTTTATGTTCTGTATATTCTATATTATACCCAGTATACCGGATTTTGTCAAGACAGTTTCCTTTCGGTAACAATACCACAAATATGTGCGTACTTTACAAAATCGCCCGATGATTTTATAATAGATAATGTGAGGAGGTCTGCAAAAATGACGGTAATTGAATTTTTCAGAATTGTTTGCGAGGATATACATTCAACGGTTGTTGCCACAGCCGATAAAAATAATCTTCCCGTGACCTGCGTCATTGATATTATGGACTATGACAGTGACGGACTGTATTTTTTGACCGCACGGGGCAAAAACTTTTATGACAGATTAAAGGCACATGGTTATCTGTCGCTTACGGGAATGAAAGGCAGCGACACTATGCACAGCGTTTCGGCATCTGTTTTCGGATATGTCCGTGAGATCGGAACAGAACGGCTGAAAACACTGCTGCAAAAAAATCCGTATATGTATGAAATCTATCCGACCGAGGAATCGCAGAAGGCATTGACGGTATTTCAAATTTACAAAGGCAGCGGCGAAATATTTGACCTGTCAAAAAAGCCGATTGAGCGTTATCGTTTTACATTCGGCGATGCACACGAGGTGAAAATCGGATATTATATAACGGATAAATGCACAGGCTGCGGCGAATGTTTGCCGGTATGTCCGCAAAATTGTATGGATATAGTGGCAAATAAAGCAGAAATAAATCAAACAAATTGCCTGCACTGCGGCAACTGCTTTGAAGTATGCCGATTTGGAGCCGTCTGGAAAAGAGGTTAGGACTATGACGCAAAACGAAAGACTGATATATTTAATCAAATATCTGTTAAACGAATCTGAAAGATACCGGGATATTGATATTCCAAGTGATAGAACAAAACGGAAAAATTTGTTTCGCTCTCTTATAAATATACGCACACCAAAAGCAGTTTCGGACGAATTTATTAAAATACAAGACGAATATTTGAAATACGAACTTGCGGAAAAAGGCATAACTGATGCCGATACACTGCCATTTGCAGAAAATAAAATCAGCCTGTGGCAGGGCGATATTACAACGCTGAAATGCGGCGCGATTGTCAATGCCGCAAACTCTGCAATGCTCGGTTGCTTTGTGCCGTGCCATAAATGTATAGACAATGCGATACACACTTTTTCCGGCATTGAACTTCGGCTTGAATGTGCCGAAATTATGGAAAAGCAGGGATTTGCGGAGCAAACCGGTAAGGCAAAAATCACAAAGGCATACAATCTTCCCTGCGATTATATTTTGCACACGGTAGGTCCGATTGTCAGCGGTCGGCTGACAGAAAAACATTGCAATCTGCTCGCAGCGTGCTATCATTCGTGTTTGGATTTAGCGGAGCAAAGCGGGATAAGGTCAATCGCTTTTCCGTGTATATCTACCGGCGAATTTCATTTCCCAAACGAAAAAGCGGCGGAAATTGCAATAGATGCTGTGCATGAAAAACTAAAAACTTCAACTGTTGAAAGGGTGATTTTTAATGTTTTCAAGGACGAGGACAAACGAATCTACGAAAAGCTGCTCGGATAAAATAACACAACTTGCCGAAAAAATAGAGTCAGCCGACGCTGTTATCATCGGCGCCGGTGCAGGTCTTTCGACCTCTGCCGGGTTTACCTACTCCGGTGAAAGATTTGACAAATACTTTACCGATTTCAAAGAAAAATACGGATTTTCCGATATGTATTACGGCGGTTTTTATCCGTATAAAACGCTCGAAGAATATTGGGCATATTGGTCGAGATATATTTATATCAACCGATACACCGACGCACCGAAAACGGTCTATGCCGATTTGCTCCGTCTTGTGTGTGATAAGGATTATTTTGTCATTACCACAAATGTAGATCACCAATTTCAGAAAGCCGGATTTGATAAAAATCGGCTTTTTTACACGCAGGGCGATTACGGATTGTTTCAATGTTCAAAACCGTGCTGCGCCAAAACATATGATAATGAAAGCATTGTAAAAGAAATGATAAAGCGGCAAAAGGCTATGAAAATACCGACAGAGCTTATTCCGAGATGCCCCGTCTGCGGTGCGCCTATGACAATGAATCTGCGTGCGGACGAGACCTTTGTTCAGGACGAGGGCTGGTATGCGGCAAGCGAGCGTTATTCCGATTTTTTAAGACGGCACAAAAATTTGAATGTACTGTATTTGGAGCTTGGCGTCGGCAGCAACACACCGGTTATTATCAAATATCCGTTTTGGAAAATGACCGCCGAGAACAAAAACGCTTTTTATGCCTGCATTAACTTCGGTGAGGCGGTGTGTCCGGAGCAAATTAAAAAGCAGAGTGTTTGCTTAAATTGCGACATTGGAGAGGTTTTAGTCAAGCTGATTCAAAAAAATTAAAAAATTTTTTGAAATTTTTTCAGAGCCGAAAAACCGCATAAAATCGCAAAAGTTTCATTTCGGTAACCGTCCAATAGTATCGTTTGAGTAACTACACCACAAAAAAGTGCTTACTTTACAAGCGAAACAAACGGCGTTATAATAAAGCCAACAAGTGAGGGACACCTCAAAAAAAGAAAGGATTGATTTAATATGAAAATCGCAGTAGTATGTGCAAACGGTAAAGAGGGACAGCTTATCACA
>JABLTO010070936.1_pt1 | contig 57439 bp, 56 predicted proteins | sample 7160091 | NCBI WGS metagenome assembly JABLTO01 (sample SAMN14651225, study PRJNA627086) | human gut metagenome | isolation source: feces | host: Homo sapiens
CTTGTCTAAAGCTTAAACTACGATGTTCAAAACTGCTTTGCACCCTGGAAACAATATTTTTTGATGAAGGTCAAGGCAAAAAAGTGAGTAATCCTTGTCGGATTGCGAGACTTTTTTAACGCAGAGATTCGCAAAAAAGATGTTTCTCAGGGCAACGTTTCCTTGTCCGGTGGCGGCTTTTGCGATGCCCTTATTTTTTACTCTGTCTTTGGGACACAGGTAAACTTGCCGTCCTCTACCGTGACCTCGATATGATCCTCCGCTTTGACCTTGCCCTCCAGCATTTCCTCGGCGATGCGATCCTCAATCTTGCTCTGGATTGCCCGGCGGAGCGGACGCGCCCCGTAAACCGGGTCAAACCCCTCATCGGCAATCTTTTCTACCGCTTCCTCCGAGAAGGTTGCATCAATCTTATTGTCTGCCAACCGGCTCTTTAACTGATCAAGCAGCTTTGCAGCAATCTCTTTGATGTTTTCCTTGCTCAGCTGGTGGAACACAATGATCTCGTCAATACGGTTTAAAAACTCCGGACGGAATGCCTGCTTAACCTCGGCCATAACCTCCGACTTGATGGTCTCATAATCGCGTTCTTCATTCTCGCTGTCGCCGGCCGAAAATCCCAGGCTCTTGCGTGAGGTAATCTGCCGTGCACCAAGGTTTGAAGTCATGATGATGACCGTGTTTCGAAAATCCACACGCCGTCCCTGCGAATCGGTCAGAATACCGTCATCCAGGATTTGCAACAGGATGTTAAAGACATCCGGGTGCGCCTTTTCGATCTCGTCAAACAAGATGACGGAATACGGCTTTCTGCGTACTTTTTCGGTCAGCTGACCGCCCTCGTCATAGCCGACATATCCGGGAGGCGACCCAACCAGCCTGGACACCGCATGCTTTTCCATGTATTCCGACATGTCGATACGAATCATCGCGTCCTCATCGCCGAACATCGCATCGGCCAAAGCCTTGGAAAGCTCGGTCTTACCAACACCGGTCGGCCCTAAGAAGATGAAGGAACCGGTCGGCCGTTTCGGATCTTTTAGCCCGACACGTCCGCGGCGGATGGCTCTGGCAACCGCCTTGACGGCCTCGTCCTGTCCTACCACGCGCTGATGCAGAATTTCCTCCAGCTTCAGCAGCCGTTCGCTCTCTGTCTCCTCCAGCGTCTTAACAGGGATTCCCGTCCACATCGAGATGATCTCTGCGATCTCCTCTTCGGTCACAACCGCTTTGGCAGCGGACGCATTTTCTTCCCAGTTCTTTTTCTGTGCGTCCAGTTTTGCCTGCAGCTCTTTTTCTTCATCTCTCAGCTTTGCGGCACGCTCGTACTCCTGTACGGTGATTGCGGCCTCCTTTTCCTTTTTCACGGCGTCAATCTGATCTTCGATATCCTTAACATCCGGCGGTGCCGTCATATTCTTAATCCGTAGTCTGGATGCCGCCTCGTCCACCAGGTCGATGGCCTTATCCGGCAAAAACCGATCCGAGATATACCGCACCGAAAGGTTGACCGCTGCCTCAATGGCCTCATCGGTGATTTTTACCCGATGATGCGCCTCGTACTTATCACGGATTCCCTTCAGAATCTGAATACTCTCTTCGATGCTCGGCTCATTTAAGGTAATCGGCTGGAATCTGCGCTCTAAGGCAGCGTCCTTTTCAATATACTTACGATATTCCTCCAGTGTTGTTGCGCCGATCACCTGCAGCTCGCCTCTGGCAAGCGCCGGTTTTAAGATGTTTGCCGCGTCGATCGCGCCCTCTGCCGCGCCGGCACCCACAATGGTATGCAATTCATCAATAAACAGGATGATGTTTCCGTCCTTGCTGATTTCCTCCAGTGCCTTCTTCAACCGTTCCTCAAACTCACCGCGGTACTTTGCCCCGGCAATCATCGAGGACATATCCAGTGCCACAACCCGTTTGTTTTTCAGGATTTCCGGCACACGGCCGCTGACGATCTTTTCCGCCAAGCCCTCTGCCACTGCCGTTTTACCAACACCCGGTTCCCCGATTAAGCAAGGATTGTTCTTGGTACGCCGGCTGAGGATCTGTACCACACGCTCAATGGCCTCATCACGGCCGATGACGGGATCCAGTTTATTCTCCCTTGCCATCGCAGTCAGGTCACGGCCGAACTTCATCAAAGTCGGCGTGTTGCCGCCCTTTCCGCCGCGGCTGCCGGTGCTGTGCTGCACATTTTCCTCGCTCGGTTCGCCGCCGCCCTCACGCAAAAGCTGCATAATATCCTGATACAGATTCTGCGGTTCAACACCCTGCTCACGCAGAATCCGTACCGCAAAGCTCTCGCTCTCGCGCAGCATCGCAATCAGCAGATGCTCGGTGCCGACATAGCTGTGTCCCAGCCGCTGCGCCTCAATATAGCTATGTTCAAAGACGCGCTTGGTGCGCGGCGTTGCCTCCGGCTGTCCCTCGGCAATCGGCGGTTTGGTGCCAACCATCTCGGCGATCCGATTCATTACGGCTTCATCGGTAAGTCCGTTCGCCTCTAAGATTTTGCCGGCTACGCCGTCCTTTTCACGGATCAGGCCGACCAGCAAATGCTCGGTGCCGACATAATCGTGTCCCATCTCCAAAGCAGCCTCTGCCGCATCGGAAATGGCTGCTTTTGCACATTCCGTTAAACGATCTCTAAACATTATACACACATCCTTTCCCGTACAATCTCTGCACGTTTAAGATCCCGCTCCGCCGCATCGGTCAGGTTATAATCCTTCATGATGTTGGCCGGCAAAATCTCATAAATCAAACTGTTCAGCCTCTCCAGCGTGGTATCTTTAACAATACCAAGCTCGACTGCCATACGCACATCGGATAGCCGTTTCATCGCCTCTTCGGACGATAACTTTACGGCGTAGCGCAAAACGCCGTAGGAGCGCATCAGCCGATCCTCCAGCTGATACCGATCCTTTTGATACAAGCGTCCGCGTATCTCGCGTTCCTTTTCCACGACCTCTCCGACAATCTGCTTAAACTTTTCCAAAATATCCGTCTCCGCAGCCCCTAAGGTCAGCTGATTGGAAATCTGGTACAGGTTTCCGGTGGCCTTAGAACCCTCGCCGAAGATGCCTCGCACGGTGATACCCAGCTGCGCCAGTGAGTCAATCACACGGTTTATCGTTCCCGTCATGGTCAGCGCCGGAAGGTGCACCATCACCGAGGCGCGCATCCCGGTACCGGCATTGGTCGGGCAACAGGTCAGATAACCGATTTGTTTATCAAAGGCATAATCCAGGGTTTCTTCCATAAAGTCATCCACCTTGTTTGCCATCTCAAAGCATTCGTCCAGGTCAAAGCCTGCCTCCATGGCCTGAATCCTGATGTGGTCCTCCTCGTTTAAGAGGATGCAGAGACGATTGTCATCGCTCAGAAGTATCCCGCGTTTGACGCTGTTGTCCATCATCTGCGGACTGATCAGGTGCCGTTCCGCAATTGCCTGTTTTTCGTACGGCTCCATCACGGAAAGGTCAATAAACTTGACACCCTCCTTGAGCGGATTTTCCCGTTCCAGCATCGCCTTGCGGCAAAGGGACAGAACCTCCTCCTGCTGCGCTTCATTCGCACGGCGCGGAAACGGAATCCCCTGTATGTTTCTCGCCAGTCTCACTCTGGACGAGAGTACCACATCGCCGTCTTTTCCGCATTCTGTATACCACATATCCTACGCCCCCTTTTGTTCCTTCTTTTCCTTTTCTTTCAGATCCCGAATCTGATCTCTCAGTTCTGCGGCTCTTTCAAAATCCTGTTTTAACACCGCCGCGCTCAGTTCGGTTTCCAGTTTGGCGATCTTTCTGCCGATCTGCAGCTTTCCGCCGATTCGGCTCGGCACCTTGCCGACATGCTCACAGGTACCGTGAATCTGTCGGAGCGGCCGCTCCAGCCGATTCCGAAAGACGCTGTAACATTCGCCGCAGCCGAGACGGCCTTTTTGTAAAAATTCCTCAAAGGGCATATGGCAAACGGGACACTCCAAATCCTGCCGCATCGTATTTTCCGAGGACAGGGTCTTTTGCTTTCCGCCGAACAGACCGCCCAAAAAGTCGCCGATGCCAAAGTCAAATCCGGCCTTCATCTCCTGAAATTCCGGGGACTGTGCCGCACATTCCTGACACAGGTGCAATTCCTGTTTCTGGCCGTTGATAATCTCCGTCATATGATTGGTTGCTTCTCTTACCTGACATTTTTGACATTTCATAAATCATTCCTCCTAGACAAGTGTTAATAACACATTTTTTAAAATCTTGGCCCGCAGCAAATCCTGCTGCGGCTGCGCAACAGGAATGGATCGCTCGCTCAGTGCCGCTAAAATCATTCTTGCCTCTTTTTGACTCATTAAATCATAGTCATAACAATTTTGAAGCAAAGCCCTTGCATCCCGGTACGTCAGCCGATCGCCGATACTGTTTATCGTATGCATCAGCTGATTCCCCTCCTTTGGCACGACTCTGGTAATCTTGATATACCCGCCGCCGCCCCGCCGGCTCTCCACGATGTATCCCCGCTCCGGGGAAAACCGTGTCGCAATTACATAATTGATTTGTGAGGGCACGCAATTAAAGTGACTGGCAAGCTCATTCCGTTTCAGTTCTACCGCGCCGTCCTGTTCCAGCATCGTCTCCTTAATCCAGCTTTCTATTAAATTACTCAGCTTCACTTTTCCATCACCAAACCCCTCTTTTCGGAAAATCAATTTTTGTTTTTGACTTTGACTTTCTTTGACCTTTGTCTATATTATAGCACCATATTTTTGTTTGTCAAGGGGTTTTTGAAAAAAATTTCAAAAAATTTTACGAAATTTCTGACCGTTTCTTTTTCCTTTTTTCAATAAAATAAGTGCAGCTTTCGGCGCCTCTTCGGCACCGTGCGGCTGCACTTTTCTTTTATTCTTTCACGATTTCCATGGTTGCAATCACAATCGGCGTATGCGGCTTATCGTTGTTATCACGCGGCGTCTTTAAAAAATCATCCACCGTGTCCATCCCCGCAATCACCCGGCCGAAAGCTGCATAATTTCCGTCCAGGTGCGGCGCGCTTTCATAGCAGATAAAGAACTGACTGGACGCAGAATCCGGGGCGCTGGAGCGCGCCATGGAAACCACGCCGCGTTCATGCGTCAGGGTATTTTGACGAAAGCCGTTGGCGGAAAATTCACCTTTGATGGTCTTTTCACTGCCGCCGGTGCCGTCGCCGTTCGGGTCGCCGCCCTGTGCCATAAAGCCGTCAATGATGCGGTGAAATGTCAGGCCGTTATAAAAACCGCTGTCTACTAAGGTCAAAAAATTTTTTACCGTTTCCGGCGCGTATTGCGGCGCCGTCTCTATGGTAAATGTTTTGCCGTTCTCCATGGTAACCAAAACCTTTTGCGGCACGGAAGGATCGACGCCGCCGATGGTCTCTGTCTTCTGTTTACCGCAGCCGGCAAGGGAAAAGCAGAGCAGACCGATAAGGAAAAGCGCTGCTAATTTTTGATACTGTTTCATACAAATACCTCCGAGTATTATTTTGTTTTGTTCTCTTCTTTCCGATTTTATACCCAAACTTTTTTCTTGTCAAGAAAAACCGAAGAAAAACGGATTTTTTTATGAATGTTCCGTTCTTTGTTTTCGTAAGTATAATTGTAAAGATTCTGTAAAAACTTTAAAAATGACCTTGTTTTTTTAGGTGCGCTATGTTATAATACTGCTTTAATAAAGACATATATTTCCATTTCAGATTGTTACGGTGTAGTAGGAGGAGATTGAGTGAAAAGATATCTTAAAGGAATTGGCTTTTATGTGATCCTTTTCTTTATCATAGTCATGATTTTCTGGATGACATCCATGCCGGGAAAGACTTCCAAAGAAATTTATTCTGATCTGGTGTTAAAAATCCAGCAGGAACAGGTCACTGAGCTGTCGGTGGTCGATAATATCGCGACCGCGGTGCTAAAAGACGGCAGCACCATCGATGTTGAAATACCGGGGTATAATACGCTAAAGAGTGACGTCGGCGATAAAATGCAGGAGCAGATCAATGCCGGCACCTTAAAGGTGGATACCCCTCTTCCGTACAGTCCGCCCTGGTGGCTGACGCTGCTTCCCAGTCTTGGTCTGCTGGTGATCTTTGTTGTATTCTGGTTCATGTTTATGCAGCAGGCAGGCGGCGGCGGAAACGGCCGCGGCGTGATGAGCTTTGGAAAGAGCAAAGCAAAAGTCAGCATGGAAGGCAAAACCAAAAAGACTTTTGAGGACGTGGCCGGCGCTGACGAAGAAAAGGAAGAACTGGAAGAGATCGTTGACTTTTTAAAGGGGCCGGAACGGTTCCGCCAGCTGGGCGCCAGAATCCCCAAGGGCGTTCTTTTGGTCGGCCCTCCGGGAACCGGTAAAACCCTTCTTGCAAAGGCCGTTGCCGGTGAGGCCGGGGTTCCGTTTTTCTCAATTTCCGGCTCGGACTTTGTGGAAATGTTTGTCGGCGTGGGTGCGTCGCGCGTGCGCGACTTGTTTGACAACGCAAAGAAGAACGCACCGTGTATCATCTTTATTGATGAGATTGACGCTGTCGGCCGTCACAGAGGTGCCGGTCTCGGCGGCGGTCATGATGAGAGAGAGCAAACCTTAAACCAGCTTTTGGTTGAGATGGACGGCTTTGGCGCAAACGAAGGCGTCATTATCATTGCGGCAACCAACCGCCCCGACATCTTAGATCCGGCGCTGCTGCGCCCCGGACGGTTTGACCGTCAGGTTGTGGTTGACGCTCCCGACGTTAAAGGCCGTGAGGCGATCTTAAAGGTACACTCCAAGGGAAAGCCGCTCGCATCCGATGTTGATCTTTCCGTTTTGGCAAAGACAACCGTTGGATTTTCCGGTGCGGATCTGGAAAATCTGATGAACGAGGCGGCGCTTGCCGCAGCCAGAAAGAATCAGTCCGAAATCACCATGACCGATTTGGAAGAATCGATCATGAAGGTCGTTGCCGGTCCGGAAAAGAAATCAAGAAAGGTTCCGGATCGTGCGAGAAAGCTGACCGCTTTCCACGAGGCCGGTCATGCCGTGGTTTCCAAGATGCTGCCGACCCAGGATCGTGTGCATCAGGTTTCGATTATTCCGAGAGGCCGCGCCGGCGGTTATACGCTGTCTCTGCCGCAGGAGGACACCTATTATAAATCCAAAACAGAGATGACGGAGGAAATCATCTCGCTGCTCGGCGGCCGCGTCGCAGAACAACTGGTTTTAAAAGACATCAGCACCGGCGCGTCAAACGATATCGAACGGGCAACCAATATTGCAAAGTCGATGGTTACCAAATATGGCATGAGCGAAAAGCTGGGCGCGAGAACCTTCGGCGACCAGAACAACGAGGTATTTATCGGCCTGGATTACGGTCATACCGTGGATTACAGCCAGGATACGGCGGCAATGATTGATGCTGAGATTAAAAATATCATTGATAGCTGTTACCGCCGTTGTACTGAGATTTTAACCCAGCAGATGGATAAGCTGCACAAGGTTGCCGCCCTTTTGCTGGAAAAGGAAAAAATCGAAAGCGATGAATTTGAGGCCGTATTTGCCGCGGAAGAAACGACGAAACAAGACGCAGAGACATCGGCAGCAGAAACCGCTGAAAAATCAGAAGCAACCGAAACAAAAGAATAAGCGCAAATCATCCGCAGGCTCCGCACGGGGTTCTGCGGATCTTTGTATCGGCAATTGATCAGCTGCCGAAAGAGAATCATCCGAACTCCGATTTTGGGAGACGGATTTCCGCTTTCGGCCAGGCAAGACAGGAGGATCGGTATGGAAAAATTAACATTAGAATGCAGAGCAAAAATCAATCTGGCAATCGATGTCCTCGGAAAGCGCGAGGACGGCTATCACGATGTCGAAATGATCTTAAAAGAAATTGCGCTGAGTGACCGCATGACCTTAACGCTCTGCACCGACGGAAAGATTGTGATATCCTCAGATTCTGCGGCACTTCCGCTGGGAGAGGGCAACCTTGCCTATCGGGCTGCCCGTTTGTTTTTTGATCATTTGGGCCGAACCGAGGGCGTCGAAATCCATATTGAAAAACGAATCCCCATGGGAGCCGGTCTTGGCGGCGGCAGCGCGGACGCAGCCGGCGTACTAAAGGGACTTAACGCCATGTTCGGCAACCCGTTTGACGTTGATACCCTGATGCGGCTCGGCGCACGGCTGGGGGCCGATGTCCCGTTCTGCGTGCTTGGCGGCTGCGCCAAAGCAACCGGCATCGGTGACATCTTAACGCCGCTCCCGATGCCGCCGGCGCTCCACTGTGTCATCGCAAAGCCGGAACCGTCCGTTTCTACCAAGTGGGTATACGAAAACTTAGATCTATCCAAACGCCCGGACGGGCTGAACGTCTCTGAGGTTGCTGAGGGCATCCGCCGCGGTGACCTTTCCGCCATTTGCCAAAACGCCGCAAATATCTTAGAAACCGTGACAGTTCCTGCCTATCCGATTGTCGGCTGGATCAAGGAGGCATTTTTGGAATCGGGCGCCGTGCTTTCTCTGATGAGCGGCAGCGGCTCGGCCGTCTTTGGATTATTTACAACACAGCAGGAGGCCAAGGACGGTGCGGCGCAGGCAAAACAATACACCGACACCATATTTATCGTATAGTATGGCTGCTACAAAACCCGTCCAAAAGGACGAATTTTGACACCTTTTCGCGATCCGCCGCCCAATCGTATAATTTTCCCAAAACGGTTTATACTACCAATGAGGTGATAAATCGTGAGCGAAAACAAGAAAAAGGAAAGTGTTTTTACCAAACGAGGTTTCTTTGTAGCCCTGGTGGTGGCGGTATCACTGATGGTGATTATGCTGGTTATGAACCTGATTATGCCCAAGGATGCCTCCAATCAGTTGGATGAGGAGGCCTGGAATGACGCGGTGCAGCAGAGTACAGGCAACCGCACAGAAGGGGCCAAAGCCGTCAGTGCCAGTGCAACGCCAAAGCCGACTTCTTCCCCTGCAACGACAAAAGATACAAGCGCCGCGTCAGGCACAACCGCAGCAGCTGCCGCGCAGACAGAAAACGCACAGCCGGACAGCGCAGAGAATGCCGCTGTGTTATTACAGTCGCCGGTCAAGGGAGACATCTTAAAAGATTATTCCGACGATGAACTGGTCTACTTTCCAACCATGCAGGATTGGCGCGTGCATGAAGGCATCGATTATGCGGTGGATCTCGGCACTGAGGTTCACGCCGCAGCAGACGGCACGGTGGAAAGCGTGACAGAGGACAGTATGCTCGGCGCAAGCGTTGTTCTCCGCCATGCGGACGGCACGCAAACCATGTACGCAAACCTGGAGGAGGGATCCGCTCCTGAGGCAGGGAAAACCGTCAAGGCAGGCGAAACCATTGGCAAGGTAGGCCAAACGGCAGCCTTAGAAATCAACGACGGCACCCATCTGCACTTTGCCGTCATGAAGGATGATAAAATGATGGATCCGCACACCTATTTAGAGGATTTGCCGGGCAGCGGCAGCGGAGAAGAATAAAACAACGTGTAAAAAAACCGGGACAGCAAAAGACAACTTTGATTTTCCATGCATCCGCAGTAAAATCATGGGGCTCTTGTGCGGCGGTATCAATTTTTACACCGCCGCATGAGAAAGGATTTTACGATGGAGATCGAACCGATTGCATACATTCACACCGATTTTAAAGAAAAGTTTGGGATTCCCCGTCAGAGCGGCCGTGTCGCGTCTCTCGTCGGCAAGGTTGTTTTTTTACCAAAGTACAGCCGCGAGGATGCCTTTCGTGCGCTGGACGGGTTTTCCCATCTTTGGCTGATTTTTGACTTTTCCAAGGCACATTGCAAGGACTGGTCGCCGACCGTGCGGCCGCCGCGCCTGGGCGGAAATCAAAGGGTCGGCGTATTTGCCAGCCGCTCCCCGTTCCGTCCCAACCCCCTGGGCTTGTCCTCTGTGCGCCTTTTGGGGATTGAGCGCTCCGCGCAGCACGAAATGGTGTTGTCGGTCGGCGGCGCAGACCTCCTGGACGGAACGCCGATTTTTGACGTAAAACCGTATCTGCCGTCTGCCGACTGTCACCCGGATGCCATCGGCGGTTATGCGGACGCCCAAAACAGCTACCGTTTGTCCGTTGATTTTCCAAAGCACTTGCTTGACTGCATTGCCAAAGACAAGCAGCGTGCCGCAATCGACTGCCTGGCAGAAGATCCGAGACCGTCCTATCACCGCGACGAAAATCGGGTTTATCACATGCTTTTTGACCGCTATGAGATTGCATTTTCGGTAGAAAATTTGTCTTTAAGGGTGCTTTCCGTACATACCATTTAAAAATTCCGATGCTTTCACATCATCGTTCTTATCCTCAAAGAGGGCGGCGTAAAATTGTTACGCCGCCCTCTTATCAGCCTGCCTCGCGCTGATGCCGATATTTTTCGCGTGTCGCATAGCCGCCGCGAATATGCCGCTCCTGCTTGTTTTCCAAAAGGATTGCACGCACCTCCTTGGCGAGCATTCGATTGATTTTTATCAGTCGTTCGGTCATATCTTTATGTACGGTTGATTTGGAAATACCAAATTTTTTTGCGGCTTCTCGCACAGTGCATTTATGTTCGATAATGTAGTTTGCAAGTTCTATGGTTCTCTCTTCGATATAACATCTCACATGCAATGCCCCCCATTTCGGCTCTTTGAGCCGATCACTTTGTTTCATTTATATGCACAAAGCAGTCGTAGTATGACGATTTTCGCTTATACCCGGACATTCGTCATAAGGCAGGCACAGAGCCAAGTCTAAAACCGATACTGTTGTCCGTAAGCCCGGATCTATTTTTTACTTCGCTTAAAATAATGCTCCGCATTGTTCCGCCTCCTCGCATAAAAAAGCGGCTCAAATTCCGGTATATCCGAAATCGAGCCGCCTTCTTTTAATCCTTTTATCGTTAACATATGTATGCGCAATACAAAACAATGCCAATAACAGACCTTGTATCAAAGCAGATTTGTTTGTCTTTTTTCATAAGTCGATTTTGATGATTCTCATTTGCAGACTCCTTTTCACCGGCATTTGCGCATCCCGGTTTTACTACTCTATTCACTCATAGTCCTTGGCACTTTTCACTCCATTCTTTTTCTTTAAATCCCGTCAAAACAAAATCTTCGCCAACCAAAAGCGGACGTTTCACAAGCATTCCGTCTGTAGAGAGCAGCTTTAACTGTTCTTCTTCCGACATAGCAGACAGCTTGTCCTTTAGTCCCATCGACTTATACAAAAGCCCTGATGTGTTAAAGAATTTCTTTAACGGCAGACCGCTCCTCTTGTACCATTTACTCAATTCTTCAAAGGTGGGGTTGTCCTCTTTGATATCACGAAGTTCGTATTCAATTTTGTTGTCATCAAGCCATTTCTTCGCCTTTTGGCAAGTGGTGCATTTGGGGTAACAAATAAATTTCAGCATAAAAATTCTCCTCACATAATAAATATAGTAGTTTTTAGAATTCCTCTCCAAGAACTATGATATTATAATATTTCCAAATACTGTTTCATTCGTTCAATTACATATCCTGCCACGAGTTTTGTCATAGGTTCGGCATTGTCTTTTTTGTAAAATTCATCAAATGCAGCGTAATATGTTTTTCTGTCGGCAAATTTTACATTGATTGCCGGATAGCCATTTTGGACAAGGTCGAGATTCAAGAGCAATCTTCCCGTTCTGCCATTGCCGTCGATAAAGGGGTGAATGCCCTCAAATTCAAGGTGAAACCTTGCAATTCTCTCTATGGGATGCATCTTCTTTTTGCGTTTTTCATTTTCGGTGAGCAGCTCCTTCATTTTCGGCTCAATCATATATGGTCGAACAGGCTCGGTATATGCGCCCATAATGGTTACGGGAATTTTGCGGAACACGCCTTTATCTTCCGGTCTGTTCATCAGCACAAGCGAGTGGATATTTTTAATCACCGTTTCACTGATTTTTGTGTCCTTTGCAATATTCTCGATATACAGAAATGCGTCTCTGTGACCGACTGCCTCAAGGTGGTCTTTCAGCGGCTTTTGGTCGATTGTCATACCTTCCAAGACCATTGCTGTTTCTTTTAATGTAAGCGTGTTACCCTCGATTGCATTTGAATTATAGGTAAAGTCCACCATAAATTCGTTGCGCAGTCTTTCTGCCTCGCCCTGCGTAAGCGGACGTTTTTGGTCAAGCTCCGCCTTTAATGCGTCGATTTTCAATAGCAGGGGAGAAAGCTCCTTTGACACTTTTATTCCTTTTCGCGTTCTGGCGTCAACGGGCTTTGGTGCGTTTTCGGGAATCATATATAATTTGCCCTTTTGAACAACGCCGTCTATTCTGTTTTGAGCGCATAAAAGTCGGACTCTGCGCGGTGAGAGTCCCCACTTTTCCGCCGCTTGTGAAACCTTAATATATTTCATAATAATACCTCTTTCGGGTTGTTGTATATATTATATCACATTTTGGGAATAAAATCAAGTTTTAATAGGATAATAATCATTCCGTATTATTCCTAAAACTATATTCGTTTTTTGCAGGCAACAAAATTTTTTCATATCTTACTGTAATGTATATTTTATAAAATTCCTTGCAAGTGCAGTTAATTTCCACACAACAAAAAACGCACGGCATCTGCTAAAATACAAATGCTGTGCGTAGCCAAAAGAGAGTAATCCGAACTCCGATTTTGAGCGGCGGTTTTCCGCTTTCGCCGTGTTAAAATACTCGGCAACCGGACATTCGTCATAAGACAGGTACAGAGCCAAATCTAAAACCGATAAGGCTGCTCGGTTTCTCTGTCCCGATATTCGTGCTTTTCATAATAGCCGATCAGTTTTTTCTCACTGTCGCGCAGCGCAACCATGTAAACGTCCTTATTTTCCTTTTCGTTATGATAGGTATACATGATGTTATGATCCTCGCTTTCTTCAAACCACGAAAGCACCTTTTCAATCATCGCATTGGACGCCGCATTGTGGCAATCCTTTAAGCTTTGACCGGTTAAATCCCTGTGATAGCACATGACTGCCGCCGGATTCATATACACAATGGTCGAATCCATATTGCAAACAACAATGGCGGCTCTGTCCTGATCCACAATACTTTTTAATAATACGTTTAACATTTCTCTTCCACCTTTCCGCTTCATGTCCAATCATCGCCGTGCAGCTCATGCACGATCCGCAATGCCCTTCACGCACCCCAAACCCCTTATTTTATGAATTTTGCGGCATCGAGGGGGTTCTTTCCTCGATATATTGCCGCAGCTCCTGCATCAAACGTTCCGCCGTCCGATCGCCGAAATAGCCGAGATGATAGGCACGGTCTCCGACCAGGATCTTTTGCTTTCCCAGACACGAAAAGGAGAACGTTTCACCCTGCGCACCGACAAACTGCACGTGAACCGTGCCGTCCACAGCGCCGACCACTGTATTATCGTGAAAAACCGTGCCAAGCGTCGCGTGATAACGGTAGGAATCCAAAATTGCATTCAGCCTTTGCCATTCCTCGCTTCCTTCCTCAATCTGCAGTGAAACAGGATCCCGGTTATAGGTATGATAACTGATAAAGATCAGCTCTGCCTTCTCCATCTCCCGGCCGAGCGGCCGTGGCAAAAAGAAAATAACCGCGGCAATCAGCAAAATAAAAACTAAAACACGACCTATGTTTTTTCGCATAGCCACCACTCCTTTCCCCAAAACGGCGCAATCCGGGCCTAATATTATGTTCGGCTCTCCCGTGCGTGAAAGCTTCTGCTGCCATCATAACACAGATTCATCCCCTTGACAAGACAAGAAAATAAAAAAAAGACCGAGAATAATTCTCGGCCGGGAGTTCCGTTTAAGATGTTGGTCTTAAACGGGGGAAATGAAAAAAAGATTGTTAGTTAATTGTGGTATGCTTATACTATACAACATTTTGCGCAAAATTTCAATAGTTAATTTTGTATATTGTGCAAAAATCGCATGACTGTTTTTGTGCAACATTCACAAAACATTACAAAATTATTTCAAAATCAACTTTAAAAAGGTTTTTTTGCCTTTTTTTACGATAAAATCTCCATCCTGCAGCATTGCCGGCGTAATTACCATATCGATTTCCGTAACCTTTTCACCGTTGATGCTGAGTCCGTTTTGCTGAATCAAACGGCGCCCTTCTCCCTTTGAAGGGATCAGTCCTACCTGCTGCAAAAGATCTAAGACATTCATGCCATCGCCCAGCGTCTTGGCGTCGATCTCGGCGCTCGGCATATGTGCCGTATCACCGCTGCCGCGGAAGATCGCAGTTGCCGCGTCATTGGCTGCCTTGGCCGCCTCTTCGCCATGCACCATTTTGGTAACCTCGTAGGCGAGCAGACATTTTACCTCATTCAGCGCCTGTCCCTCCAGGTTTTCATATTGTGCGATCTGCTCCATCGGCAGGAAAGTGACAAGCTTTAACATACGAATGACGTCTTTGTCGTCCACATTGCGCCAATACTGATAAAATTCATAAGGCGAAACCTTTTCGGGATCCAGCCACAGCGCGCCTTTCTCCGTCTTGCCCATCTTTTTGCCCTCTGACGTAGTAAGCAGCGTAAAGGTCATGCCGTATGCCTGCTTGCCGGCCTTGCGGCGAATCAACTCAATACCGCCGATGATATTAGCCCACTGATCGTCACCGCCGAACTCCATACGGCAGCCGTATTCGCGGTTTAAGCGATAAAAATCGTAGCTTTGCATCAGCATATAGTTAAATTCCAGGAAGGTCAGTCCCTTCTCCATCCGGGACTTATAGCACTCGGCGGTCAGCATCTTGTTAACCGTAAAGTGAACGCCGACCTCGCGCAAAAAGTCGATATAATTTTGTTGCAGCAGCCAATCGGCATTATTCACCATCATTGCGCCGCCCTCGCCAAAATCAATAAAACGGGACATCTGCTTTTTAAAATTGTCTGCGTTGTGCGCGATCGTCTCCTGAGTAATCATGGGGCGCATATCCGCCTTGCCGGTCGGATCGCCGATCATGGTAGTACCGCCGCCCAGCAAAACAATGGGGCGGTGTCCGGCGTTTTGCATATGCTTCATAACGATTAACTGCATAAAATGACCGATGTGCAGGCTGTCTGCCGTGGGGTCAAAGCCGATATAGAAGGTAATTTTTTCCTCCCCAAGCAGCTTTCGGATTTCGTCTTCATGGGTGGTCTGCGCAATCAGGCCTCGTTCTTTTAAGGTATCAAATACGTTCTGCATGGTCGTTTCCTCTCTATCTCTTAATTTTCGGTATCTTCTGTTTCTATATTTTTCTCCACTTTGGTGACTTTAATGCTCAAATCCTCCAGCTGCTTTTCGTCAACCACGTCCGGCGAATGCATCATCAGTTCCGCTGCATTCTGCATCTTCGGAAAGGCAATGACATCGCGGATCGAATCCCGTCCTGCCATAATCATCGCCAGCCGATCCAGGCCGTAGGCCAGGCCGCCGTGCGGCGGTGTGCCGTACTGAAACGCCTGCATCAGGTAGCCAAAGCGTGCCCACGCCTCCTCATGGCTAAAGCCCAGTGCCGCAAACATTTTTTCCTGCAAATCGGCGTGGAAAATACGCAGACTGCCGCCGCCGATCTCGCTGCCGTTTAAGATGACATCGTAGGCTTTTGCGCGCACCTTGCCGGGGTCGGTCTCAAGCAGCGGAATATCCTCGTCAAAGGGATGCGTAAACGGATGGTGCATCGCCATATATCTGCCCTCTTCCTCGGAGTATTCCAAAAGCGGGAACTCGGTCACCCACAAAAAGCGGTACTCGTTCTTCGGGATCAGGTCAAACCGTCTTGCGACCTCCAAACGGAGATTGCCAAGCGCATCATAAACAATGTTATCGCTGTCCGCAACGATCAAGATGGCATCGCCCGGCTGCGCCTCTGTTGTCTCTAGGATTTTATGCACGCTATCTTCGGACAGGAATTTCGTAATCTGCGAACGAACGCCGTCCTCTTCCTTGATGATCCATGCCATGCCCTTTGCACGGTAGGTTTTTACGTATTCCGACAGGGAATCCAGGGTTTTACGGGTCATCTTATCGCCGAGCCCCTTTGCTACGATACAGCGGACGCTGCCGCCGCGCTCCAGTGCACCCTCAAACACCTGAAATCCGCAGCCCTTTACCGCATCGGAAAGGTCGGTCAGTTCCATGTCAAAACGCATATCCGGCTTGTCCGAGCCGAAACGATCCATTGCCTCGCGGTAGGGGAGACGGAGGAACGGCGTCTTGATATCCAGGTTTAAAACCTCTTTGAAAACCCGCTTTAAAAAGCCCTCGTTGATACGCATAATGGTTTCCATATCAACAAACGAAAGCTCCATATCCAGCTGGGTAAATTCCGGCTGACGGTCAGCGCGCAAATCCTCATCGCGGAAGCAGCGTGCTACCTGAAAATAGCGGTCATAGCCGGCCAGCATCAAAAGCTGCTTATACTGCTGCGGCGACTGGGGCAGCGCATAAAAGTTACCCGGATGCACGCGGCTCGGCACCAGATAATCCCTGGCGCCCTCCGGCGTACTCTTGGTAAGAATCGGGGTTTCAATCTCCAAAAATCCGTTTTCATCAAAATAATCCCGTGCAATTTTGGTGATCTTATGGCGCATCATCAGATTGCGCTGCATATCCGGGCGGCGCAGATCCAGATACCGATATTCAAGGCGCAGAGCGTCCTTGGTGTCGATATCTTCTTCAATATAGAACGGCGTAGTCTCCGCACTGTTTAAAATCCGAAGCTCCGTCACAAAAACCTCAATTTCGCCGGTTGCCATATCCGGATTGATGTTTTCCGGGGTACGCCGCAAAACCTTACCCTTTGCGGCAATGACATACTCACTCTTTAACTGCTCCGCCTTTTGAAACACCTCCGGCGCGCTTTCGTCGTTAAAGGAAAGCTGAATAATGCCGGTGCGGTCGCGCAGCGTGACAAAGTTCAAGCCGCCCAGACGGCGGTTTCTGGCAACCCAGCCGGTCAGGGTGACCATTTCATTTTCATTTTTAACAGAAAGCTCACCGCACATATGGGTGCGTGTAAAGCCCTCCATGGTCTCAAACTGCATTTCGATAAACCTCCTTAGGACTAGCCTTTAGGCTCTTTCTTCTATTATAGTATAAATTTCCTCTGCCGTCAACAGGACAGAAGCTGTCTCGCCGGTCGCCATGTTTTTCAGTTCCGCACGTCTGTCTCTCGTCTCGTCCTCACCGAGCACCATGCTGTAACGCGCCCCCAGCTTATTGGCATACTTCATCTGTGCCTTGACGCTGCGTCCGCACAAATCCCGCTCCGCATGGCAGCCCATGGCACGCAGATCATAGACCAGCTTTTGCGCAAGCACATCCGCCTCTTCACCGATTGCGGCAATAAAGATTGCCGGCTGATAGGCCGGTACCGCCTTGTCAAGCCCCTGGCTCTTCATAATCATCATCAAACGTTCCAGTCCGACCGCAAAGCCGATCCCCTCGGTGGGCTTGCCGCCCAGCTCCTCTACCAGGCCATTGTAGCGGCCGCCGCCGCAGACGGTAGACTGGGCGCCAAGGGCGTCAGAGGTGATCTCAAACACGGTTCGGGTATAGTAATCCAGACCGCGCACGATGGTAGGATCGATGGTATAGGCAATTTTCATATTGTCAAGATAGCGGAGCGTCTGATCCAGGTGCTGACGGCAATCCGCGCAGAGGTGATCGATCATCTTCGGCGCATCTGCCGCAATCTTGGAACATACCTCCGACTTACAGTCGATGATCCGCATCGGATTTTTCTCCAGTCTGGTTTTGCAGGTATCGCAAAGGTCTGCCTCATACTGTTTAAAATAGTCCTTTAAAATCCGATTATACTCCTTTTTGCAGACCGGGCAGCCGATGCTGTTCAAATTCAGTTTCAGCCCCTTAACCCCAAGCTTTTCAAAAAAGGAAAGCGCAAGCGCAATGATTTCCGCATCGGCCGCATCCGAGGTACCGCCGAAGCACTCGATCCCGAACTGATGAAACTCACGCAGGCGGCCGGACTGCGGCTTTTCGTAGCGGTAGCAGGAGATCAGATAAAACAGCTTGGTCGGCTGCGGATCGGCATAGAGCGAATTTTCAATAAAGCTCCGCACCAGGGACGCCGTTCCCTCCGGGCGTAGCGTAATGCTGCGTCCGCCTTTATCCTCAAACGTATACATCTCCTTTTGTACCACGTCCGTGGTATCCCCCACGCCGCGCTGAAACAGAGCGGTGTCCTCAAAAACGGGGGTGCGGATTTCACGGTACCCGTACGCGCCGCAAATTTCCCGTGCGGTTTGCTCCACTTTTTGCCAGAGCAGGCTGTCTGCCGGAAGAATATCTTCCGTTCCACGAGGTTTATTGATCATAGCGATAACTCCTTTACAGTATTTTTCAAAATTCCGATATGTTCGATTTCCACCTCTACACAGTCCCCGGCCTGCATGGGGCCGATGCCGGAGGCCGTACCGGTGGTAATCACATCGCCGGGGAGCAGCGTCATAATCTGCGAGAGCAGATACACCAATCTTTCCGGCGGAAAAATCAATTGTTTGGTCGAGGAATCCTGTTTTACCACGCCGTTTAAGCGCGTTTCTATATGTAACGGCCCTGTGCCGACATCCGTCTCAATCACAGGCCCTATCGGGCAAAAGGTATCAAAGCCCTTGGCTCTGGTCCACTGCGAATCCAATTTTTGCAGATCGCGTGCAGTGACGTCATTTAAACAGGTATAGCCAAAGATATAGTCCCCGGCTTTGGATTCCTCTACATAAGACGCCTCTTTTCCAATTACAAAGGCAAGCTCGCCCTCATAGTCAACCTGCTTTGCCATGGGCGGCATGATAATGGTATCAAGCGGCCCGATCACGGCCGAAACCGGCTTATAAAAAAGCGCCGGAAAATCGGGAATGGGCAGCTGCATCTCCTTGGCGTGATCCGCATAGTTCAGCCCCACCGCAATAATTTTGGAGGGCGTACAGGGCGGCAGCAGCTTAGCATCTTCAAAAGAGACGACCGCCCCGGTCTCCTGCGGCGGATCGGTCAGGCCGCCGCGCAGCAAATGATAGCCGTCCTCCTTTTGCAGCGCATAGTGCGGCTGACCGCTTACCAAAAGTCTGGCATATTTCATCAAAAAGCACTTCCTTGACGCAATATGGCAAAGGCGCGGCAAAACCGCCAAAAGCCCCTGCCTTTTTGTTCTTCTATTTCTTAACCCCTTCTCGGATTTTTACAAAAATCCGCAATCAGCTCGCTCAGTTCCTCCCGTCCCGTCTTTTTTTCGGAGGAAAACGGGAGCAAAATGCAGTCATCGTCCAGCTCCAGCGTATGATAAATCAGCGTAAGATTGGTCTCGATCTGCGATTTTTTCAGTTTATCCAGCTTGGTTGCAACCACAACCGGGGTGTATCCAAAGTGGCGGATCCACTGCAGCATGGTGATATCGTCCTGCGTAGGCTTGTGCCGCGCGTCAACCAACTGAATCACCTGCACCAAATTAAAACGATCCGAAAGGTAGGTATCGATCATGGACGCCCAGCGCTGCTGCTCCGCCTTTGAGACCTTTGCATAGCCATAGCCCGGAAGATCCACCAGCCGATAGTTGCCATCAATATCATAAAAGTTGATGGTGGCGGTTTTCCCCGGTGAGCTGCTGGTGCGCGCCAGCTTGGTACGGTTGGTCAGGCAGTTAATCAGTGAGGACTTTCCGACGTTGGAACGTCCGACAAAGGCAACCTCCGGCACCAGGGTGTCCGGGTACTGTTCTTTCTTCACTGCGGTTTGCAGCAGTTTGGCATTGATAAAATCCATGTTCTTCCCTCCGCAATCATCGGCTCAGTTCTTTTTTGCCCGCACCCGATCGCTGATTTTTGCGCCGGACGGTATCGCACCCGGATGCGCCGCATCCTTTACGGACTTTGGCTCTGTCAGATGAATCTTTGCCGGGATCAGCGCATGCTCCAGCACCGTATCCATGGTCTTTGCAAAGATAAACTGCATCTGCTGCTTTAATTTATCCGGCAGCTCCTCATAGTCGGCCTTGTTGTCATAGGGGATAATCACCGTACGAATCCCCATCCGAAACGCCGCAAGCGACTTTTCTTTCAGACCGCCGATTGGCAGGACTCTGCCGCGCAGCGTGATCTCGCCGGTCATGGCAACATAACGGTTGACCTCCCGCTTGCTGAGCGCCGAGATCAGCGCCGTTGCCATGGTGATTCCGGCGGACGGACCGTCCTTGGGGATTGCCCCCTCCGGGACGTGGATATGAATATCCGTCTTTTTATAAAAGTCCGGCGCGATGCCAAACCGCTTGGCGGAGGACCGCACATAGCTAAACGCCGCCTTGGCGGATTCCTGCATAACATCGCCCAAATTCCCGGTCAGTTCCAGCTTTCCGCTGCCGGGCATGGTGCCGACCTCGATACAAAGCGTATCGCCACCGCTCTCCGTCCAGGCAAGTCCCGTCACGATGCCGATTTCGTTCTGATCCGCCGTCTTTTCATAATGGTAAATCTGTTTTCCCAAAAACGTGTTCAGGTTTTTTGCCGTAACCGAAACGCTGCCCGGCGCGTCCGCCTCCGCAAAGCGCATCGCGGCCTTGCGGCAGATCGCGGCGATCCGCCGCTCTAAGGAACGCACGCCGGACTCTCTGGTATAGCCCTCAATGATCGCGCTAAGCGCGGCCGTGCTGCATTTGAGCTGCGACGCCTTCAGCGCGTGAAGCTGCCGCTGCTTCGGCAAGAGATAGTGACTTGCGATATGCAGCTTTTCTTCCAGCGTATAGCCGCTGATTTCAATGATATCCATACGGTCAAGCAGCGGCCGCGCAATCGTATCGAGCGAATTTGCGGTCGCAATAAACAATACATCGGACAAATCAAACGGCAGTTCGATAAAATGATCTCTGAAATTCTTATTTTGTTCCGGGTCAAAAACCTCCAGCATGGCAGAGGCAGGATCTCCGTGAAAGTCGCGCGCCATCTTGTCAATCTCGTCAAACAGCATCAGCGGATTGGTGCTGCCGGCACGCTTTAAGGCGTCAATGACGCGGCCGGGCATAGCGCCGACATACGTTTTGCGGTGGCCGCGGATTTCCGCCTCATTCTGCACGCCGCCCAGGCTGATGCGAACGTATTTTCGTCCCAGTGCATTGGCAAGCGACCGCGCGATCGAGGTTTTACCGGTTCCCGGCGGCCCGACAAGACACAAAATATTGCTCTTGGGCTTTCCCGACAGCTTGCGCACGGCGATATATTCCAAAATGCGCTCTTTTACCTTATCAAGTCCGTAGTGATCCCGATCCAAAATCTTTTTGGCACGGGCGATATCCAGGCAATCCTCTGTGCTTTTGTCCCAGGGCAGGGAGAGCACCGTCTCGATATAATTCTGAATCACGCCGTACTCCTGCGAGTAGGGATGTCCCTTTAAAAGCCGTGCAAATTCTTCTTCCAGCTTATCGCACACTTCCTTAGGAAAACGGCGTCCCTCCATCTGTTTGCGGTATTTTTGGATATCCGCCTCGGCACTGTCGGCGTCGCCCAGCTCCTCTTGGATGACCTTTAGCTTTTCCCGAAGGACGTAGTCGCGCTGGTGCTGATCCATGTTGTCCTGGACTTTTTCCATGACCTCATGCTCAATCTCCAAAATCTCTGTCTCGTCAGAGAGAACGTGAATCAGTTTTTCCAGCCGGCGATCCACATGAAGTTCATCGAGAACCTCCTGCTTTCGCTGCGGCCGAAGGGGAAGATTTGCGGCCACAACATCGCAAAGCTCCCCCGGATCGTCAATTGAGAGCAGCGAGGTCACCGTATCGGGAGAGAGACGGTCATACAGCTCCAGAAAATGCTCCACCAAATGGAACAGCCGCCGCATCAGCACCTGGGTCTGCAAATCCTCCTCCGACACGATATCTTCTGCACGCAAAACGGTAACTTCCGCAAGGGTCGGCCGGTCATGATACAAAAGGATGTGACCGCGCCGAAGCCCCTCCACCAAAATACGGAGGTTTCCGTCCGGAAGATTTAAAATCTGTTTGATTTCGGCAATGGTGCCGATGGCCGCCAGATCCTCACCGGCCGGCTCGTCCACCGTAATATCGTTTTGATAACACAGAAAGATCAGTTTATCCTGCTCCATTGCCTGCTTGACTGCGGCAATCGACTTCGGACGGCCTACGTCAAAATGCAGTATCATGCCGGGAAACACCGTAAGTCCCCGCAGCGGCACCAAAGGCAGTGTATATCTGTTTTTTATCATAGGGCATATAACCTGCTTTCTTTGTCATTTTCCATCGATGAAAATCCGCAAAACCGGACAAATCATCTCAATTTCTGTATTATACTATTATTGAAGGAAAATAGCAAGTGTTTTTTCCTTCTTTTACGGGTAATCCTTGGTTTTACTGCCGAAAACAGGCGACTTACGGCGCAGACCCATGCCATAAAAAAGAGACAGCTCAAAAGCCGTCTCCGTTTTCTGTATTGGTCTGTGCCGCCGCATCGGGCAGCGGCGTTTCCGCATCAGAATCCGCATCAGATTCCGCGCTTTCTGCGCCGCGCGGCCTTGGAATCGCCGCATAATCCGTCGTCTGAACGCTCTCGATCATCTGCACCATGGCATCGTGCGCAATGCCCTGACTGCTCATCAGCGAAAAGGCCTCTCCGTCATTCCAGACCGCCGTATGACAGGCATCCTCGCCATCGCCCTTCACCGTCACTGTATACGATCCGATGGTCTCACTTTTTTCTGACGCATAGACGTTATAGTCACCGCTGATATCCTCATCCGTCTTTTGCGTGCGATAGGTAATCGTATCATCCGCGCTTTCATAAGAAAGCTGTATGATTCCAAAGACCAAAGACGCATCCTCTAACACATATCCGTCCGGCAGATCGGTCGGCATCTTAAAGTCATAGCCGACCAGGTTTCGCATATCCGCAACGCTTTCCATGCTGACAATGCCAGAACTCTGCACGGCACCACCGCCGCCCGCCATTTCCGGTTCGTCGCCGTCCGGCATCGGCGCTGCCTGCACCGGCTGCTCTTCGATATCCTGTGCCGCGCTGCCGCTATCCGCCCCCGGCGGTTCCCCGACAGCCATCTCCGGCGCAGCCGCCGGTTCTGCCGTGCCGCGCGGAATGTCCGTTCCTACTGCCGCATCGGCACCGGGCACGCGCGGCATCCTCTTGTCCTCGGTTCGGCTTGTCTTTGCGCCTTTTTTTGAATCCGCGGACGGCTCAGTTTCTTCTGCCGGCAGCATCGGCAAATCACTTGCCGCCGGTTCTGCGTCACGGTTCGGGTCAATGTATGCATGGGTCGCGGTCGGCGTCGGAACAATATCGTTATCGGTAAGCGTCGGGTTTTTTACCACCTGCACTGCCAAAAGGCATATCACGATCGAGGCCGCGCAGCCCACGGCCGTGCGGAAATACCAAGCCGGCAAGCGTTTTGGGTTTTTCAGACTTTGCTCTGATTTTTCGGCGGCGGCACGCATAATTTTGTTTTTTAAAGCATCGGACATGACGATTTTATCCATGGATTCTTGATACTTTTTACTCAAAATCATACTCCTCCTTTAAAATTTCTTTCAGTCTCTCTCTTGCCCTGTGCAGCGATGAACGAACCGTTGTCTCTCTTTGGTGCGTCAGCTTGGCAAGCTCCGGCGTCGAAAATCCTTCATAATAATACAGGTGTATTAAAATTCTGTACTTTTCAGGCAGGGACATCACCGCATCCCTGACAAAATCATCGCTCCTGTAATGATCCCACCGCGATTCCTCCGGCACGGCATCGATGGAGCAGCGATTTTTATTCCAAAACAGACCCGTCTTGTTTTTACACATATTGATGGTTGTCCGGATCAACCAGGATTTTTCGTGGGTTTTATCATGAAACACCGGCTTTTTGTCCATCAACTTCAAAAAGACGTCCTGAGAAACATCCTCGGCGTCCGCTTGGTTTTTTAAATAGGCATAAGAAATCCGAAGCACCATGTCGCCGTACTGCGCAAGCAGCCGACTGATATCTTCTGTTGTTATCTCCAAGCGAACACCCCCGTTCTTTGCCGGACTGCCGGGATTCGCCCACCCGGCAGTCCGTATAAAAATCCGATTTCGCCGAAAAAGGAATCAAAGTTCTCCTGAATCAGCATTGCTTAGCCACCGGCTTTCACGTTTACCGCACGCTTTTCACGATAGCCAAAACCGCGTCCTCGGTAAGATCACTGTCTGCATATACCGAAAAGCTGTAACCCTGATCCGTCCAGATTGCGCCGGTGGTATGCTCACCGCCTCTGCGTACCGTCACGGAAACATCGCCCACCGTTACGGTTTTTACATCGGTATAGACGTTATAGTCACCGCTGATATCCTCATCACCCTTTGCCATCCGGTAGAGAATTTCATGATCGCCGCTCTTGTAAAAAATCTGGATAAAGTCACTGCCCAGCAGCTGAACGCCGTCAAACCGATACGAATCGGGCAGGCTGCCCGGCACCTTTGCCGTAAAGGAAAGTGCCTTTTGCGCCTCTTCTACCGTTTGATAATCCGTAAACGGATTGGGGATCTGCACATTCTCTTCCGCCGCAAAAACAATGCTGCCGTCTTTTACGGTATACGCGTCCTGACCGCATAAGATGCCGAACATTTCGATCGGGACATAAGTGGTGTCACCGCACAGCGCCGGCGCTGCGCCAAGCGGTGTGGGTGCCGACATCCCGATTGCAGTGGAAGACGCCATATAATAGGTGTTCTCTCCGATATAAACCGTTGTATTAACCTCATGATTATCTAACGTAATACCCTGTTTTGCCTCGTCCCACGTTACCTGAAAGCCAAGCTTTTCGGCAACGGCACGCAGAGGAACCATCACATGGCCGTTTTCGATATACGGCGTATGGCCGTTCAGATCCAGTGTCTCATTTCCAACCTGTACAGAAGATATGCCTGCCGGTGCGGACGCGGTCAGCATCGGCTCCTCAGCAAATACCGCCATCATTGCCGATGCGGCAACCACACTGCATACCAAAACACTGCTAACTAATTTTTTCATAATAATCGCTCCATTTCTTCATTTGATTTTTAAGGGTGTTTTTTGAGGTCCTCACTTATAAAACAAATGAAAAAAGGAAAACGTTGCATGTTTTTTAAAATTTTTTTCATTATATCACAGAAAAGGGCGTCCGTAAAGTCTCGCGGTTGCAAAATTTTTAAAATTATGATAAAATGAGACAAAACCGCGTCAGTCAAAATGACAGATCGGAGGAGCCTATGACACTGCAGCAAATCGCCTATGCGCTTGCCATTTTAGAAACCGGGTCTATGAACAAGGCCGCCGAAGCCCTGTTTGTTTCGCAGCCGACTTTAACCAGCGCCATGAAAGAGCTGGAACAGGAAATCGGGATCCGCATTTTTCAGCGCACCAGCCGCGGTATGGTACAGACCAAAGAGGGCGAGGAATTTTTGGTTTATGCCCGTCAGCTTTACCAGCAGTATGAGCTGTTGCTGGACAAGTACGGAAAATCCGTGCAGATCAAGCGAAAATTCGGGGTATCGACCCAGCACTACTCCTTTGCCGTCAAGGCCTTTGTCGAAACGGTAAAGCATTTTGACACCTTAAACTATGATTTTGCCATCCGCGAGACGAGAACCTACAACATTATTCAGGACGTCAGCCAGTTTAAAAGCGACATCGGCATTTTATACCTAAACGACTTTAACCGCAACGTCCTGGGCAAAATTCTGCGCGACAACGACCTTTCCTTTCATCCGCTGATTACCTGCAGCGCCTATGTCTATCTTTGGCGCGGACATCCCTTGGCAAAGCAGCGTTCCATCACCTTTGCGCAGCTGATGGATTACCCCTGTCTCTCCTTTGAGCAGGGCGATAACGGCTCCTTTTACTTTGCGGAGGAGATTCTCAGCACCAACGACTACGCACGCACCATCAAGGCCACCGACCGCGCCACCATGCTGAATCTGATGATCGGGTTAAACGGCTACACCCTGTGCTGCGGCATTATTTGTGAAGAGCTAAACGGCAGCGAATATGTGGCGATTCCCTTTCAGGCCGATGCGGAAAACCCCAACAGCACCATGGAAATCGGCTATATCACCAAGCGGCAGAAAATATTGGGTGAGATCGGCGAGATGTATATCCGAGAAGTCAGCCGATATCTTAACAACACCAAGCAATCGTCCTAATAAAAGGGTCTCCGCGCGGAGACCCTCAGACTGCCGAAAAAGTCGGTTTTAGCAAGATATTGCTTTGAATCAATTGCCCAAAGCCCATAAATCCGCCGCCACGCCCGTTGCGGCAACGTTGCAATATCTTGCCGAAAACGGCGTGAAATCGGCGAAAAATTTCATTGCCGCGCCGCCGTGGTAGGCATGGCGGAACAGGGGACGGCGATCAAATCAAAATGAAATTTTTCGCAAAATAGAGTTTATCGACACGCTAAAAGGGTCTCCGCGCGGAGACCCTTTTTGTTGTTTACAGCTTCACCATCACGCTTGCAATCTTCCACGGGGTCAGCGGCAGCGTCACAGCATTTCCGTCCCGGTGCAGCGTGCCCTCTTCGGTTTCTTCGTTCAGATTTACACGCTTTGCGTCCTTGATTTCCTTTGCAAAGGTAATCTTTGCCGTAGTTTCCGCATCAGACGCATTCCATACACGCACCACAACGGCATCCTTTTGATTCTCTGCACATTTGATAACACTGGTTACCACGCTCTTGCCGGTAACCGCAATCATCGATACGGCTTTCCGGGTCTCCGTCTTTGGCAAAACTTCACGGCAGCCCGTCAAGATGCCGGCCGCCATCATATTTTGCAGCTGCAAAAGATCGGCATACGTCACCGCAGCAGAGAGCGGCATCAAATAAAAGTGATACCGGTGCTCGCCTTGCAGCTGGCCGCGCGTCTGCCCGTTGGTATTGACCGTATGGCGAAACGCCCGAAGCAGCGTAACCGCAACCGTTCCGTCCGCGTCGTCATAGCCGGCGCACTCGTGCAGTCCCTCCGCCGCAACCAGTGCAAGGCCGGTGCCGTCTGCGTTCCGTTTTCCTACGATTCCGTTCATCGCCTTTTCATAAACGGACGGTTCGATCCAGTCGCCGGAATCATAATTGATTCCCGTCTTGCGCTCGCAGCAATAGAACGCCTGACCGGCAAAATAGGTGTCCCCCTCCGTTTTTGTCGGCATCATAAGGCGCAGCCGATGATCCTTGGCACGGTTATCAAACCGCAGCGTAACATCCGCATGCCGCGCGTTCTGCGACAGCCCCACTTCAAAGACGGCGCGGCAAACCACCGTTTCTTCGCTGCGCTGCTTGCTGAATGTATCGTTTGCGGTGGATTCCAAAAACGACGCGGCGGCAGGAAGCTTCCATTCCTTGGTGATCCGAAATACGCAGCGGCACACGCCGTCCTGCACTTTTTCAATCTGCGCATCCGTGCCGTAAGAATAACAAATGCGGTTCTCCACCGCCGGGGCGTGGAACCAGCCGTCGCCGATCTCGATATCATCGGCAAGATTCAACTGATTCTCATACGTCTTTCCGGTCTTTTTATCCTCTAAAGTCACGCTGCCGTTTGGCGCAATCCGGATTTTAACATACTCGTTTTCCATAAAGTCCTGTCCGGAGGTCATATGCCTTAAATAGCGTACCGGCTTTTCGCTGGGGACAATCCGATATTCCGCTTTGCCGCCGGCCGGCAGCTTTGCGCGAAACGCAATCGTATACACATCGACGCCGCGGTTATGCTGATCCACGATCGGCACAATCTGATTCTTGCGGATTTTCACGATTTGATAGGGGATTTCCGTGCCGTTTTCGTCCAGCAGGCGGAAGCTGTTGATCATCTCATATCCAAACGGTTCTGCATAGTGATACGGATAATCCGTACGCAGCTCCACCGCGGCCTCCACGACCTCGTCTCTTTGCATCGGCAGCGGATTATAAAGTGTGAGTATACAATCCGTTTGCTCGTCCTTTTCCGGCTCCAGATACGGGCGCTGATCCTTCCAAAGATATGCGTTTTGCAGTACGTCACAAAGCTCCGATACCTGGTCAAAACGATAGATCATATCCTTATGTACCTGGTCAATCGAGCAGCCGCAAATCGAATCATGCGGATGGTTTTGGATCAGATAGCGATAGGCCAGATCCGCGTAGCGGCGGTTCAGCGTATGCCCTGCCATCTTGCTATATACCAAAAGCGGCTCAATCACCTTTTCCAGGCGGTTCTGGCAGCGGTCATTGCTCTGCTTGATCGGATAATAGCTTGACAGGGTATTGGTAATCAAATGGCCGAATGCGTCCTTGTTGGTTAAATTCATCTCACCCTTAACGACCTGCATCTGATCGCGGTACTGTTCCAGTTTTTTTCCTGCTTCCCGCAGATCCACCTGATGCACGTTAGCGTCCGGGATTGCGGCGGCAATCCACTTTAAATACTTGTTGGTGTCCTTATGCAGCGGCATATGGTCTAAGGCATCCATCACAACGTGAACCGGGTACTTTGTCAGCGTAATGAGATATTTCATATATTCGTCCATGCGCTTTTGGATATTTTCATCAGTATCATCGATAAAATAACGCACCTTAGAGAGTACCTGAAGGCAAAATTCGCCATATCCGTTTTTATCACCCAAACGGAAGTTAATGCATTCGCTCCCGTCCGGCGACTGCCAGATAAAATACGGTTCGGTCTTTCCGCCAAAGCCGCGGCAGAACAGGGAATACGGAATCCCAAAGCCGCCCATGATCTGCGGCGTCTGCGCAATATGCCCAAAAATATCACAGATATAGCCAAACTTCCAGGCTTCCTCCGCGCCCCATTTTTTGGATAACCGATGGCCGATCATCAGATTTCGGATCAGGCTTTCGCCGGAAACCAAAAATTCGTCCGGCATCACGTACCACGGCCCGATTTTAACCCGTCCCTGCGCAACCAGCTTTTTCAGCCGCTCAGCCCCCTCCGGGTTAATCTCCGCATAATCCTCCATGACAATCGTCTGTCCGTCTAAGTGAAATACACCGAGCGACGGATCGTTTTCCATGGTTTCTACCAGTTCGTCCAGCATGTCGACCAGACGGTACCGAAACTGCTGAAAGGTCTGGTACCATTCCCGATCCCAGTGCGTTCCGGCAAAATAATAAATGTCTCTTTTTTTCTCTTCCATGTTCTCAGCCCTCTTTCCCGTGGAATTGATTGCGTATTACAATTTTCGTTCAGCAAGGGGTCACCCCCGTGATGCGTTGTTTCAGCGGCTTGTGCCGCCGCTGAAAAACCAAGCGGAACCCGCCGCCTGCTAAGGCAGGGGATATCTTGCTTTAGTTATAGCATAGGCATTTCATGAATACAAGAGACAAAAACAAATTTCCAGAATAAAGGACATTTTTACGGATTCCACTTCATGCCGCGCGGCGGTTTCGTGCAGAAAAGCGCGAATCGCAGGCACAAAAAAGCACCCGTCACATCGCGTGACGGGTGCCCCATAGGCTCTGTATTACGGTCTTTCGTAATGCTCGATATCATAGTAAGGAATTGCAGCCATGCCGCCCCAAACCTCACTCGGTCTAGCGCCGGTGTAGTTGTGGCTGTTTCCTGCCTCTATGATTTCATAATAGTACCATTCATTCGGATCTGCGTTGTCAGCCCAGTTCTTGTAAGTATTTTCACGCAGGCCTTCTTCCGAAACGCCGCGACCCAACACACGGTTGATGATTGCCATCGACTCTGCACGGGTAATGTACTGATCCGGGCGGAAAGTGCTATCCGGGTAACCGGATACCCAGTTGTTTGCAACTGCGGTTGCGATTGCATCATGTGCCCAGTAACTGCCGTCTACATCGGCAAAGTTCACTGCGCCGGTCTTGGCAGCAGCGAAACGGGTCACCATTGCAACCATTTCTGCTCTGGTAATTGCATTATCACCGTAGAAGTTGCCGTCCTCATAACCGGTTACATATCCGCCCTGTGCCATCGATGCAACAGCCTTGTTGTACCAAAGATCCTTGGACAGATCTGCAAAACGGTAAGTATCGGTGAAGATTTCGTCACGGCGGCTTGCGTCTAACAGACGGTAAAGCATGGTCGCAACCTCAGCACGGCTGATGCTGTCATTCGGACGAACCAGTCCGTCGCTGTCACCCTCTACGTATGCCATATGGTTCTTGCTGTCAAGGCCGCTTACATCGCTGCTTGCAGTGCCCTGATTCTGCGAAGAACCGTTCTCCTCATCAAGATTCTTCGAAGTAGTCGGCAGATTCTTGCCGCCGGATGCGGAACCGCCTCTGTAACCGGTATCTTCGTCACCGGAGGTCTGGATCGTCACATTAGCACGGATTGCGCCCTTTTGCGTATTCTTCGGAACGGAAGTAAATGCAAAGGATTCACTCAGGACACTTGCTTTAATATCGGTATTACCGGTCATAGAACCTAAGAACGTAGTTCCCTCGGTCGCGGATACCTTAATGCCCGAAATGTTAAACTGCATATCAGCGAGCCATGTATTAAGATGATCCTTCATATCCCCAACGGTGCAGAAACCGGGACGGTTTCCTTCGCTGTCTGCAAGGCCGGCAATCTCCGTCTCAATTGTGAAAACAATATTGCCGTTTTCACGATTCAGCGTTCTGGACTTTTCCTTAAAGATCAGCTTTGCGTTATCATTAAAGCCTGCCAAGTCGGCTCCGGTCAGCACTGCATCCGGCAGTACGGTTGCCTCCGGGCAAATCAAAGTCCATGTCCAGCTGCCGGTCATTTTGCAGCTGAGGAACTTTGCCAGCATTGCCGGATCGGTGAGCGTATCTGCCATATCCTGATACTGCTTCTCAAATTCTGCCCGTACCGGTGCCATGTCGATGGTAGCCTGCAGGTTTACTGCCGTTCCGGCAGAGATCATGATGTTGTCCGCAAAGCCCTCGCCCTGCACGCCAACCTGCAAATCTGACGGTACATTCACAGTGCCTGCTGCGGCAACGGTCATTGCAAAGCAAGAAATAACCATTGCCACGGTCAATATTACTGCTGTTAATTTTTTCATAACAAACGCCTCCTAGCTATTGTTGTGTATATAAAAACTAAATTATTTTCTCTTCAATCTTCCGTGCAGCCAAGCTGCTGCAAAAGAAAGTGCGATTCCTGCAAAAACCCCTGTGGTGTCAATCAAAACATCAAGCAGCTTTGCGTCACGCCCCGGCACAAAATACTGATGAAATTCATCGCTTAAGGCATAAACCGCGCCGATCAGCAGTGCAATCAGCACATGTTTTTTATCGCACTTTTGATAGGAACGCATCAGACACATCAGCAAAAAACCGATGATAAAGTACAGGGTAAAATGCGCCATCTTGCGCACAAACCAATGAACCGCGTCCCATGCGGCGCTTTTTTTCGCCGTTTCGATGCTGTCCGGGACATTTTGGTGCATCGGCGCGTGTTCCGCGACCTGTTCCACAACGTCCCAACTCAGCTTTGACGAATTTTCCGCATTCTGGGAGGAAAACCAAAAAACCAAACCGGCCGCCAGAAAAAGTAAAATCCAAAGTATGTATCTTTGCGTCTTGGTTTTTTGCAAGTGCTCTCATCCCCTGCTCAATCATTTGAAAGATTATTGATACTGATCCATCAGAACCGCCTTTTGAATGCTTTTTTCATTTTGATAGGCATTTCTGATTTCCTCCACCGTGGCGGTATCGCCGCCGGTTTCCTTCAGGATCTCCGATATCTGTCCCAAAAGCGTTTCCATCTCGGCATCACAGGCGGATTCCAAAGCAGAACCCTTTCCCAAATATTCCTTCACAAATGCCGCTTTATCGACATTGCCGTTTTTTGCGGTGTACTCCTGTTTTGCCCCATCGATTAAGTCATCCAGCCGCCCGGAAAACCCGGAACGGAGCAGATAGACCTTTGCAAATAACTCCTGCAGCTGCTGCTCGCCGCTTTTTTCGGAAGAATCCGCATTCTCTGCGGCAGGTTCCGCCGTCTGCGCCTGCGCATCCGCGTTCTCGTCCTCCGGCGCCGCAGCTTGCCCGGACGATTCCCGGCTCTCCGGCGTTTCACCCTGGATCAGCAGCAGTGCCTCTTCTTCGGAAAGTTCACCGTTTCTCAGCTGCTGCTCCTGCTCCTCATTCAAGGGGGAAACATGAACCTCCGGGAACTTTTCCAGAATCCGCTGTATTTCTTCCTGATTCTCTTCCAGCAGCGCCTGCCGCTGCTGCGGTGTATACTTTTTCGCATAACGGAGTGCCTCGATGTTGTTCCACTGCGTCGCCACAACGGCCGCACCGACGGCCAGCAGAAGAAACAAAATTCCCACTGCGATGATCCGGCCTTTTTTTCGTTTCATTCTGCGCACCCCTCTCTGCCAAAAACGCGTTGTATGCCGTCTCGTTGATCACTCGGTTTTATCACTCGCCAAAAGCCGCAGCTTTCACCGATCCTGTTTCATCAAAACATGCTCTGCCTGTCTTGTCAGCTGCATCGTGTACTGTTTTCCCAAATGTTTTTCTATCACTGCCCCGGCAGCGCCCAGGTTCGGAGGCCGCCGCACCGTATCGTGACAGTCCGACCCGATCACATGGATCATTCCATTTTTCAAAAGCCGAAGCGCCCGGCCGCGCGACAGTCTGCGCAAAAAAAATCCTGCGTTTACCTGCATCAAAACACCGCGGTTTTTTAACCGATGCAAAATTGCACGGTTTTTCCGATAGGGAAGGTAGCGGTCGATATGTGCCACAATCGGGGTGATATTCTGCTCGGCAAGGAGCTGATACAGGCAATCTTCAAAAAAGTCGTCCCACTGCATCGTCAGGGTTTCCACCAGCATATAGTTTCCGTCCCCGATGCAAAGTTTTTCAACCTTTTCCATACGGCTAAGGCTCACACCGCAGTACAAAACCTCAGCCCCCGGTATAATTTTCGGGTCATCTTCGGTGCGTGCCGCATTCAGCCGTTCAAAGGCTTTGCTGCGCCGCGCCAAAAATTCGTCAATATTCTCTTTCCGCATATCAAAGTGCGGCGTCGCAGCCAACAGTCGGACGCCCTGCGCCTGCATGGCATTCAGCATCTGCACGGACTGCTCCGCGCTTTTGCTTCCGTCGTCCATCTGCGGCAGGATGTGCGTATGCACGTCAATCATGGTTCTTCACTCCGGGTACGGAGGGTTTTGGTGTATGATTGTAATGCTTATAGTACTTATATCCGCCGTTTTTTCCATAACTTCTTTTTTCTGTTTTAATGTCATTGAGCAGAACGCCCAAAATCTTTGCCTTGACAAATTCAAGCTGGGCAATTGCCTTGCTGAGCTCTGTCTTGGTGGTTTTTTGATAATTCACCACCAGCAGTACGCCGTCCACCTTCGCAGTGAGCAGCACCGCGTCTGTCACAACATTGACCGGCGGCGTATCCAAAAACACATAATCATACTGCTCCGCCAGCGTACGCAGCACCGTATCCATAGCCTCCGATTCCAGCAGCTCGGCCGGATTCGGCGGAATATCCCCGGAAAACACAAAATCCAAATTGGGGTATACTTCCTTACGGATCACATTTTCAAGCTTTTGAAAACCGGCCAGCACATTGCTCAGTCCGGGGCTGCCCTTTTGTGTGCAAAGCCTTGCAACATTCGGCTTTCTCAAATCACAATCTACCACGCAAACTTTTGCGCCGGTTTCCGCAAACGTGATTGCGGTGTTAAGACAACTCGTGGACTTTCCCTCGGACACATAGGCGCTGGTAATCAAGACAATTCTATGTTCCTGGTTCGGCATAGAAAACGCTAAATTCGTCCGTAGGGTTTTATAGGATTCTTTGACAAAAAACGGTGTGCTTTCTGAAAGAACTTTGCTCTCCGGTGAACTCTCCTGTTTCTTTTTGCCTGCCTTAAAAAACGGAACGCTTTTCAACAAATCCGTAACCTCCATATTCCCATCTTCCGAAGAAACAATTTCCCGGATTTTTCATTCTGTGTAAGACACATTGAGCGATGTCCCAAAAAGTGGAAACAAACTCCCACTCTTCCTTGCATTATATCACAGTCCAAAGAAAAGGTCAAGCATTTTAGACAAGATTCTCCCTTTCCGGCCGATCTTGTCTGCTCCGTTAGGCACACTTAAAACTTTTTCCAGGCGGAGGGTGTAAAAATGAGCAGCATCGGGAAAATCTCCAACCGTCCGACCAGCATGTCAAAAATCAGAACCAGCTTGCTCCAGCTTGAAAAGACCGAAAAATTCCCTGTCGGGCCGACCAGCGAAAGACCGGGGCCGACATTGTTGATGGCGGTCGTCACGGCCGTAAAGTTCGTGACCGCGTCCAGATTTTCAAAGCTGAGCAACACCACGGACGCCGCAAAAATCAAAAAGTATGCCGCGGCGTACACGTTGACGGCACGCACCACCTCATGCGGTACCGGCTTATGATCGACCGTAATTTTCGACACGCCGCTGGGATGCAGAAAATGCTGCAATTCCTTGCGCACGCTCTTAAACAGAATCATAAACCGGGATATCTTCATACCGCCGCCGGTGCTGCCTGCGCAGGCGCCAGCAAACATCAAAATCACCAAAAGGGTCTTGGAAAGCTGCGGCCACATGTCAAAATCAACGGTGGAAAATCCCGCCGTTGTCATGATGGAGCTGACCTGGAATGCCGCCGCACGAACAGCGTCGCCCGTTCCCGAAAACAGGCCTCTCGTATTCAGCACAATCAGTCCTGCGGTGACAAACAGCACCAAAAAGTAACAATGCACCTCTTCCATCGCAAAAGCGCGGAGCGCCTTTTTCTTCAGCAGCAAAAAGTAAAAACTGAAGTTTACCCCAAACAGCGTCATAAACACGGTAATGACCCATTGCAGGTACGGCGAATAGCTTGCCGCACTGTCGTTTCTGATGCCAAAACCGCCGGTACCGGCCGTACCGAACGCAATGGTGACCGCCTCAAACAAGCTCATGCCGCCAAACAGTAAAAAGGCGATCTGCAACAGCGTCATGACGATATAAATCATGTACAAGATTTTTGCCGTTGACTGTAATTTGGGAACCAGCTTTTCCACTTGCGGTCCGGGGCTTTCCGCCTTCATCAGATTGGCGCTGGAACCGCCGGACGGCGCATGCAGCATCAAAATAAAGACCAAAACGCCCATACCGCCGATCCAGTGGGTAAAGCTGCGCCAGAACAAAATACTGTATGGCAGATGCTCCACATCGCTTAAAATACTTGCGCCGGTGGTCGTAAACCCGGAAACCGTCTCAAACAATGCGGAAACCACATCGGGAATCGCACCGCTGATTAAAAACGGCAGCGCACCGAGCAAACTGATTAAAATCCAGCTCAGCGCGGTGATGACATACCCCTCTCTGGGATAAAACATCGGTTCTTTCGGCTTCCTCATCAAACAGAGTGCGCCGAGGACAAGGCAAACCGCCATCGTAATCATAAAAGCAACTGCCTCCCGCGGTTCGCGGTAGATCAAAGACACGATAAACGGAAGTCCGAGCAGGGCACTCTCACAAAGAATGACCTTTCCCAGCGTGTATCTTACAACAGACAAATTCATAACTCCCACCTCTTCGCCGCAAATCGGCGTCTCCTATCCTGCTTTTGATTACGCGAGAATATCGCGGATATCATGCAATCCCTTTTCCAGTGTGACAACAATCACCGAGTCTCCCACCTGGATCTGATCCTGACCGCCCGGAATAATCACCTTGTTGCCGCGCATGATGCAGCAAATCAGCTGATGGGGCTTTAAATGCAGATCGGCCAGCGGCTTTTCCGTCACCTTGGATTCCTCATGTACGGTAAACTCCAGCGCCTCTACCCGATCATCCAAAATCCGATAGAGCGTTTTAACATTGCTTCCGGATTCGTTTTGCAATGCGCGGATATGCTGTACAATAAAATCACAAGTAATATATTTGGGATAAACCACACTGCCGATATCCAATTCTTCAATAATATCGTCAAACTCCAGCCGGTTAATTTTGGTTGCCGATTTGGTGATGCCGTGCTTTTTTGCAAACATCGCCAGCATCACATTTTCTTCATCCATATTCGTCAGCGAAACAAAGGCCTCCGCCAGATGCAGTCCCTCGGACAAAAGCAGCCGGCGATCCGTTCCGTCTCCGTGCAGAATCACCGCCTCCGGGAGCATTTCGTTTAGCAGCTCACAGCGTGCGGCATCCTTTTCGACAATCCGCACTCTGATATGATGCGCGAGCAGTTCCTTCGCGAGATAATAACCGATGGTACCGCCGCCCACAATCAAAACACCCTTAACAGGCGCAGTCGGCAGCCCCAATTTTTTAAAGAACACCGCGGCATTCTCACGGCTTGCCAAAACGGTGACCATATCCTTTTCCATCAGGCAAAATTCACCGTCCGGAATAATTACTGCATTGTCACGCTCTACGGCACAGACCAAAACATTGGCGCTCATTTTTGCCGAAAATTCGCTCAGTTTCAGCGGCCGATCCAAAATCCCCTCCGGCAGCTGAAATTTAATCAGCTGCACCTTTCCGCCGGCAAAGGTATCAATTTTGCTGGCAGCGGGAAACCGTAAAAGCCGGGAGATCTCCCGTGCTGTGGCAAGCTCCGGGTTGATGATGGTCGAAATCCCAAGCTGCTGCTTAATAAACTCCATCTCACGGCTGTACATAGGGTTGCGCACCCTGGCTACCGCGCGGCAGCTGCCGACCTTTTTGGCAAACATGCAGCACAGAAGATTGAGTTCGTCCGAACCGGTAACCGCAATAAAAACATCCGCCGACTCGAGGCCGGCCTCGGTCAGGACAGAGATGGACGAACCGTTGCCCACAACGCCCATAACATCCACTTCCTCTGTGATGTGCTGGATCTTGGCTGCATCGGTATCGATGACGGTCAGGTCGTGCCCCTCCTCCAGCAGCTTATGCACCAGTGCATTCCCCACCTTGCCGCATCCGGCTAAAATAATATTCATAAAAGTCCCATTCCCTTCCGGGCAGTTTCCTGCCACGCTTATGAAATCATAAGAAAAATGTTTGCCTGCAAGGACATCCTTGTGCAGCCGCCCATAGCGCGCCACAGGCGCAGCACATGGCGGTGCAGCCGGAAAAGCCTGCATGGCAAGGTTTGCTGTATCTATTATACCACGTTTATTCAAAAAGTCCACCAAATATTGAAAATATTTTCCTGTTTATTGTAGGTTTACAAAGTTTATATCCGAATTTTAAAAAAACAGTTGACAAACCGAAAATCACCTGTTATAATGACCTCAGATGAGATAGAGATGAGAAGAGCATGAAGAGTTTGGATGAGATGAGAATCGTATTTTGTGTACTGTTTGATTAACACGTTGGTATTCTTGTTCCTTCCGGGGGCAAGTTTTTTTATTTTCCCCGTCTCTCTCCGTTTCATAAATCAGAAAAGGAAAGAGGTTTTCGCTATGGAAATTCCGTACAAAATTTATCTCAATGAGAAAGAACTCCCTAAGGCATGGTACAATGTTCGCGCAGATATGAAGCAGAAGCCGGCGCCGCTTTTAAATCCGGCAACCCACGCGCCGATGACCGCACAGGATTTGGCGCCTGTATTTTGTGATGAACTGATCGCGCAGGAATTGGACGATGACACCGCATATTTTGAAATTCCCGAAGAAATTCTGTCCTTTTATAAAATGTACCGGCCATCCCCTTTGGTACGTGCCTACTGTCTGGAAAAGAAATTGGATACCCCGGCAAAGATATATTATAAGTTTGAGGGCAACAACACCAGCGGCAGCCACAAACTCAACTCTGCCATTGCGCAGGCCTATTACGCCAAAAAGCAAAATCTAAAGGGCGTGACGACCGAAACGGGCGCCGGACAGTGGGGCACTGCGCTTTCAATGGCATGTTCTTACTTTGACCTCGACTGTAAGGTGTTTATGGTAAAATGCTCGTATGAGCAAAAGCCCTTCCGCCGCGAGGTAATGCGTACCTACGGCGCGTCGGTGACGCCGTCCCCCTCGATGGAAACGGCAATCGGAAGAAAAATCAACGCCGAGCATCCCGGCACCACAGGCAGCCTCGGATGTGCCATTTCGGAGGCGGTTGAGGTTGCGACCTCCACGCCCGGATACCGCTATGTTCTCGGCAGCGTTTTAAACCAGGTTCTGCTGCACCAGTCCGTGATCGGCCTGGAAACCAAAACCGCGCTTGACAAATATCACATCAAGCCGGATATTATCATCGGCTGCGCCGGCGGCGGCTCGAACCTCGGCGGACTGATTTCTCCGTTCATGGGCGAAAAACTCCGCGGCGAGGCGGATTATCGGATTATCGCGGTAGAGCCGGCCTCCTGCCCCAGTTTTACCCGCGGCAAATTTGCCTATGACTTCTGCGATACCGGTATGGTTTGCCCGCTGGCAAAGATGTATACCCTGGGCAGCGACTTTATCCCGTCTGCCAACCACGCAGGCGGCCTGCGCTATCACGGAATGAGCGCGATCCTTTCGCAGCTTTATCATGACGGACTGATGGAGGCAATCTCGGTCAAGCAGACCGATGTCTTTGAGGCCGCAGAATTATTTGCAAGGGTCGAGGGCATTCTGCCGGCGCCGGAGAGCAGCCACGCCATCAAGGCCGCCATTGACGAGGCACTGAAGTGCAAAGAAACCGGCGAGGAAAAGACGATTGTGTTCGGCCTTACCGGAACCGGGTACTTTGACATGGTTGCCTACGAGAGTTTCCACAACGGCACCATGACCGATACCATTCCGACCGATGAAGACATCGCAAAGAGCACCGCAAAGCTCCCTGTGGTTGAATAGCACACCGTCACAGACACAAGAAAAAACGGCAGATACTTTCGTATCTGCCGTTTTTGGTGACTCCTAGGGGATTCGAACCCCTGTAGCCGCCGTGAGAGGGCGGAGTCTTAACCACTTGACCAAGGAGCCATATTGTTCCGCCGATTAGCGGAACCTGGTAGCGGTAACTGGATTTGAACCAGTGACACTACGGGTATGAACCGTATGCTCTAGCCAACTGAGCTATACCGCCATAGCTTGTCCTTCGTGCGAACACAAAAGCTATTTTAACAGAAATCTTTGTCCTTGTCAAGAGTTTTTTTCAATTTTTTCGTTTTCTCTTCAAATTTCAAAAATTTCTGAAAACTGACGATATATCCGCTGCCTTTTTATCTCATTACAAAACCTTGCGCAAAAATTCTTTTGTTCTCTCGTTTTGCGGATCGGTAAAAATTTGCTCCGGTGTGCCTTCCTCCATCACATAGCCGCCGTCCATGAACAATACGCGGTTGGAAACCTCTCTGGCAAAGCCCATCTCGTGCGTTACCACGACCATGGTCATGCCGGCGTCTGCCAAGGACTTCATCACCTCCAGCACCTCACCGACCATTTCCGGGTCCAATGCGGAAGTCGGCTCGTCAAAGAGCATGATTTCCGGCTCCATCGCAAGCGCTCTGGCGATGGCGATTCTCTGCTTTTGTCCGCCGGACAGCTGGGCAGGATACGCCGCCGCTTTATCCAAAAGGCCAACCTTTCTCAGCAATTCTTCCGCCTTTGCCTCTGCCTCTTCCTTGCTCATTTTTTTCAAGACCATCGGCGCCATGGTGATGTTGCCCATGACGGTCTTGTGGGGAAACAGGTTAAACTGCTGAAATACCATCCCCATTTTCTGGCGGATGCGGTTCAGGTCTTTTCCCTTTGCGGTAATCTCTTCTCCGTCAATGGTAATCGTTCCCTTTGTCGGAATCTCCAACATATTCAAGCAGCGCAAAAAGGTGCTTTTTCCCGATCCGGAGGGACCGATCACGGCCACCTTTTCCCCTTTTTTGATATGCTGATTCACTCCCTTTAACACCTGGAGGTCACCAAAGTATTTATGTAAATCGTTAACGTAAATCACTCTTACGCAGCCTCCTCTCGAAATGTCCAAAGATTTTGGACAGGGTAAAGGTCATGACAAAATACAGCAGCGCCGCCGTCAGAAGCGGGAACCACGCATTAAACGTCCGGCTTGTAATCATGCTTGCCACCTTGGTAAGATCCTCCATCGCGATATATCCGGCAATGGACGTCTCCTTTAACAGGACGATAAACTCACTGGTGTAGGTCGGAAGCGCGATCTTGACGGCCTGCGGCAAGACGATGCGCATGGTGGTCTGCAGCTTGGAAAAGCCGAGCGAATACCCTGCCTCCGTCTGCCCGTGATCCACGGATTCCACTGCGCCGCGGACAATCTCGGCCACATAGGCGGCACTGTTCATACCAAACGCCAGGGATGCGATGATCCACTTTGGTGCCGAGACGGACGCAAACACGCCCATGTACATAATCAAAAGCTGCACCGTGGTCGGCGTGCCGCGGATAATCTCGATATAGATTTTTGCCGGTGTACGCACCCATCGCCACTGAGACATCTTCATAAAGGCCAGCACGATACCGAGAACCGTACCGATCAGGATTGCCGCCAGCGTAATCTCAAGCGTTACGCCCAATCCGCCTAAAAGATGCTTCCAACGATCTGCATAGATTAAATTTGTGTAAAAGTCACTGCAAAATTTTGCCCAATGGACTGATACCCAGTCTGCCATATTTGATCCACAGCCTTTCTGTTTCCGGTTTGGGAAAAGGCGAGAGGGCTTTATCCCGTTTCGCCGTAAAGAAAACAAGCGGGAGACCGCAATGACTCCCGCTTGGAATTTAAGCCGCACAAAATCATTTCAATACGCTTTACCGTATCACACTTCCTCTGCGGCAGTCCAGCAAAGCGACACTACTTTCTTACGATAATAACCTGTGCTGCGTCATAGTAGTTTTCCGAAAAGTCTACCTGCTGCTTACGCTGGTCATCCACGGTCATACCGGCAATTACCATATCAACCTTACCGCTGGACAGCGCTGCAATCAGACCGTCAAAGTTCATGTTCTCGATCGACAGCTCCATGCCGCTCTGTCTTGCGATTTCCTTTGCGATCTCGATGTCATAGCCTGCGATCTCGTTATTGTCATCCATATATTCAAAGGGTGCAAACTCTGCGTTGGTACCCATAACCAGCTTTTCGCCGCCGGTCGGTGCTGCCTTTGCCGCGAGTTCAGCAAGCGCTGCCTCGTCCTTATCGATATAAGCCTTGCGGATGGTATCGATCGTGCCATCCTCCTGCATCTTTTTGATTGCGGCATTGATGCTGTCAAGCAATTCCTTATCGCCCTTCTTTACGGCAATGGCATACTGCTCTTCCGTCAGCTTCTCCGGCAGAATGGTCAGTCCGTCGATTTCCGCAACCAGATCCTTTGCAACCTGGTCATCTACAACAACGGCGTCAACCTTGCCGTTTTTCAGATCCATGCCGGCGTCTACCACTCTCTTAAACCGGGAAACCTCAGCGCCTTTTACCTCATCGGTCACATAATCGTCGCCGGTCGTACCCTCTTGTACGGCAATCTTCGCGCCCTCTAAATCAGCGGCGCCGGTAATCGCCTTTGCCTGCGTCTCCTGTGTGGTGTTCTGCGCAGCCTGCTGACCGCCACAGCCTGTCAGTGTGGCAAGCGCCAAAACGGACGCAACCGCAATGATTCCAACTTTTTTTAACATACAAAATCCCTCCTGTTTTTACAAATCCGTACTTATTTTACAACAGATGTTTCCATTTGTCAATACAAAATCCTTTTGCCCCGCGATTTACAAGCCCAAGCGCCGGAGCATTTTCGCCGCAAGTGCCAAAAAAGGGTTCTAACGATGTTTCACAAAATCCTCAATCCGCTCCAGCGCCGTCTCGATATCGTGAATTGAGTAAGCATAAGAGCAGCGGATAAACCCGTCGCCGCACGCGCCGAACGCACTGCCCGGCACCACGGCCACCTTCTTTTCATAGAGCAGGGTCTCGCAAAAAGCATTGGAATCCATGCCCGTGCTTTGAATGGACGGGAAGGTGTAAAAGGCGCCCTCCGGCTCAAAGCAGGAAAGACCCATATCCGAAAATCCCTTTACCATGACGCGGCGGCGGCTGTCATATTCCTCACGCATCATGGCGATGTCCTCATCGCCGTTTTTCATTGCCTCGATTGCGGCATACTGTGCCGTTGTCGGTGCAGACATAATGGCAAACTGATGCACCTTTGTCATCGCCTTAATGAGATCCGGGTGTCCGCAAACATAGCCAAGCCGCCAGCCGGTCATGGCGTACGCCTTGGAAAATCCGCTGACCAGCACCGTGCGGTCGTACATTTCCGGGATCTCAGCGATCGAAACGTGCCGCGCATCGCCATAGGTCAGCTCCGCATAGATTTCATCTGCCAATATCAAAATATCGGTGCCGTCCAAAACCTCGGCAATGGCTTTTAAATGCTCCAGCCGCATCACGCCGCCGGTCGGGTTGTTGGGGTACGGCAGCACCAAAAACTTGGTCTTTGGCGTGATTGCCGCCTTTAACTCCTCCGGCGTTAGGCGAAAATGATTTTCCGCCTTGGTCACAATCGGCACGGGAACACCGCCGGCCAGCTGCGTCAGCGGCCGATAACAAACAAAACTCGGTTCCGGGATCAACACCTCATCACCCGGTTCAAGCACCGCGCGAAAGGCAAGGTCGATTGCCTCACTGCCGCCCACGGTCACCGTGATCTGTGACATAGGATCGTACCGAAGCCCAAACCGCCGGTTTAAATAGGTGCTGATCTCGCCGCGCAGCTCCTTGAGCCCGGCGTTTGAAGTATAATAAGTTCTTCCTTTTTCCAAAGAATAGATTCCCTCATCGCGGATGTGCCACGGCGTCACAAAGTCCGGCTCGCCGACGCCCAAGGAAATCGCGTCCTTCATCTCCGCCGCAATATCAAAAAAACGGCGGATTCCCGATGGCGGAATATCCCGTACCACCGGGTTTAACAAACGCTTCATGTCCATACTCATAGAGAAATGACCTCTCTTTCGTCCTTAGAGGGCGGCATGCAGATAACACCATCGTACTTATAACGCTTGAGTACAAAGTGGGTAGCGGTTCCGACAACGGATTCCATCGGCGCTAAACGCTCCGACACAAAGCGTGAAACCTCCTGAATGTTTCTTCCCTCCACTGTGATGCCAAAATCATAGCTGCCGCTCATCAGGTTAATGGCCTTTACCTCCGGGTACTGATAAATCCGTTCCGCAATCCGGTCAAAACCGCGGTCGCGCTGCGGTGTCACCCGAAGCTCAATATAGGCGGTCACCACGTCGGTGCCGTTCGCCTTATCCCAGTTAATCCGCGCGCCGTAGCCCAGGATCACGTTGGTTTTTTCCAAATTATCGATGATTTCGGCAAGCTCCTGCGTGGTCATATCCAGCATGGTTGCCATCTGCTCCAGGGAATTGCGGCAGTCCTGATGCAATAAATCCAGGACGCGGTTTTCTTTTTCTTGATAACTCTGCATAGCCAATTTCTCCTTTTTCAACTATTTTTCAAGCAATTCTTTAAAGAAGAGTGCTTTTCGGTCGGACATGCCGGGCAGATGCTCATGCCCAAAGTCCGGGTAGATTACCATGTCCTTCGGCGCGGTAATCTTATTGTAGATTGCAAACTGCGTGGACGCGGGGCAAACATTGTCCATCAAGCCGCAGCCAAACAGCATCTTTGCCTTGATCCGATCCGCCAGGTGCTGCAAATCGATATACCCAAGCTTTTCAAAGATCGCGTCCTCACGCGCGTGGGTCGGATCAAAGTTTCGAAAGTATTCTTTTAACTCCGAATAAGCGCGCTCTGCCAAATCCATCTCCCAGACGCGCTTATAGTCGCTCAAAAACGGGTAATCCGGGGACGCCATTTTTAAGGTCGGCGTCAGTGCCGCGCAGGCGACCGTCAATGCGCCGCCCTGCGAACCGCCGGAGGCGCCGACACGGGTTTCGTCAACATCGTCCATCGCCATAACCAGCTTTGCCAGCAGCGCAGTATCCAGATAAATCTGGCGGAAGAACAAATTGTCCGGATCCGGATCGTCCAGGCCGCGGATAATATGACCCTTATAAGTATTGCCCTCTACCGGGTTTTTATCGATTGAAGTACCGCCCTGGCCGCGCACGTCCATAAAGGCCACCACAAAACCCTCGCATACCTCGCTCAGCATCGTTGTCCAGTCGCCGCTCGCACCGGTGTACCCGTGAAAGTGCAAAAGCGCCGGTGCTCTGCCCTCGATTTTTGCAGGCTTTGCAAGCTTTGCATGCACTCTGCCGCCGCGCGTTCCGTCATAATACATATCGTAGCATACTGCGTTCGGCACCTGAAAATCGCTGAGCACCAGCTCTAACTTCGGATCTACCGCCTCCATTTCGGCAAGTGCGCGATCCCAGTATGCGTCAAAATCAGCCGGCTTCGGATTTCTGCCCCGGTATGTTTTTAATTCCTCTAAGGGCATATCGATCAATGGCATAATAATTTCCCCCTCATTCTTCTTTCGTTTGCGTATTAGCTATATCATATCACAGTTTTGCAAAATGGCAAGAGCTTTTTTCCTTTTTGCGCTCTTTTTCCCGTTTTGCACAAAAAGAGGACTGCAAAAAGCGTCTTTTCACAGTCCATTTTTCGTTTCGGCACACGAAAGCCGTGTCCCTCTACGCCCTCTCGTCCTTATGCGTCACGTAAAAGGTAATGACTTCCTCTAGTATTTCGTCCCTCTCCAGCTTACGGATCAGGTTTCTTGCGCCCTGATACGAAGTGATATAGGAGGGATCGCCGGACAGAATATATCCAACGATCTGGTTAATAGGGTTATAGCCCTTTTCTGCCAGAGCATCATGCACCTTTAAAAGAATCTCACGCGGTTCCATGGGGCGCTCGGTTTTTACGTCAAACTTCATGGTATTCATCATATCGTTGTGTTCCATTCTGACCATCCTTTCTTCTATTTCACAAAGCCAAACTCAGCGAAGCTCTGCGTGCAGCTTTTCCTTTAATTCTGCTAAGATTTTGTCCATCACCTGGTTGACCTCGCCGTCGGTCAGGGTGCGGTCGTCTGCGCGGAAGGTTAAGGAATACGCAACGCTCTTCTTTCCTTCTCCGACCTGCGCGCCCTCATAGACATCAAACAGGGCATACTCTCTTAAAATGTCGCCCTTGTGCGCCTCGATCACCCCGGCGATCTCGCCGACATTAACCGTTTTATCCAGAATCAGCGCGATATCGCGGCCGGTTGCCGGGAACTTGGGCAACGCCTGATAATGCTTTTCATCGGTTGCAAACTCCAGAAGGGCGGGGAAATCCAATACCGCACAATAAACCTCGGTGCCGATTTTAAAGTTGGCTGCCGCCTGCGGATGCACCTGACCTAAGATACCGAACTTTCTGCCTTTCACCCATACTGTCGCGCAGCGTCCCGGATGGAACGAGGGATCCTCTGTCTCCGGCTTAAAGGTATATTTTGCGATGCCGACCGCCTCCAGCAGCTGCTCCGCAATCCCCTTTAAATCATAAAAATCGCATTCGCCGTACATACCGATCGCAATCTGCTGCTTCTCCTCCGGCAGCTGCTCACTCTCACGCGGGATATACACCGTGCCGAGTTCATAAATGCCGGCCTTGGGGTTACGGCGGTTATAGTTAATCCGCAGCGTTTTAAGCACCGAGGACAGCATATCGGTACGCATCACGCTGTTTTCCTCACCCAGCGGATTGGAAATCCGAATCATATCGCGTCTGGCGTCCTCTTTCTCCATCCGCAAAAGGTCATATTCCTTCGGGTCAATAAACGAGAACGTCACCGTCTCATAAAGGCCGGAGGCCGTCAGGCGGCTGCGCACCGTATCTTCCAAAAGCTGCTTGCGGTTTCTGCCGCCGACGCTGACCGCGCCGCGCATCATGGTTGACGGAATCTTTTCATATCCGTAAATCCGCGCAACTTCCTCTGCCACGTCCGCCATACCCTCGACATCGGCACGGAAAGACGGAATGTATACCTTACCGTCCGCAACGCGGAATTCCAAACGGTTTAAAATTGCAATCATTTCCTCTTCCGGGACGGAAAGCCCCAAAAAGCGGTTCATCTTCTCCGGTTCAAAGGGCAGAACATGCGGCGCCTTCTTCACGGGATAAAGATCAATCATGCCGCTGACAACCTCACCGGCGCCCATATCCGCCATCAGCTGGCAGGCACGGTTAATCGCCGGGAGACAGTTTTCGCTGTCCAGTCCCTTTTCAAACAATGCGGACGCATCGGTGCGCATGCCCAGCGCCTTGGCGCCGCGCCGCACCGCAACCGCCTGGAAGGTCGCGGACTCAAACAGAACCTCGGTCGTGTCGTCGGTTACCTCAGAATTGGCACCGCCCATCACGCCGGCAACGCCGATCGCGCGTTTCGTATCGCTGATGGCAATCATTGCCGCGTTTAATGTTCTCGGCTGATCGTCCAGCGTCTCCAGCTGTTCGCCCTCTTTGGCGTTGCGCACAATAATCTTACGACCCTCTACATGGTTTAAGTCATAGGCATGCATGGGCTGGCCGTATTCCAGCATCACGTAGTTGGTGACATCCACCACGTTGTTGATGGCGCGGATTCCGCAGGCCTTCAGCCGCTTCTGCATCCATTCCGGCGAGGGGCCGATCTTGACATTCTTTACAACGCGGCCGACAAAACGGGAGCAAAGCTCCGGGTTTTCAATTGCGACCTCGGCATAGTCATGTACATCGCCGCCGCATTCCTTAACGCTGACCTCCGGAATCTGAAACGGGCGGTCAAAGGTTGCCGCCGTCTCTCTGGCAAGGCCGATGATGCTCATACAATCCGGCCGGTTCGACGTAATTTCAAATTCCGCAACGCTTTCGTTAAGACCCAGCACCTCGGTAATATCGGCGCCGACCGGCGTGTCGCTTGGCAGAATCAAAATACCGGTTGCACGCTCTTCCGAGATGCCAAGCTCATCGGTCGAACACATCATGCCGTTGCTCATCACGCCGCGCAGCTTACCGCGGGTAATTTTGATACCGCCGGGCAGTGTGCTCTTATGCTTTGCCACGGGAATGATTGCGCCCTCAACCACATTCGGTGCGCCGGTTACGATCTGTACCGGCTCCTCTTCACCGAGGTCAACCTGGCATACCACCAGTTTGTCCGCATCGGGATGCGGCTCAATCTTTAAGATCTTGCCGGTTACCACATTTTTAATTTCTTTCGCAGGGTTTTCAATCCCCTCTACAATAGAGCCGGACATCGTCATCTTGTGTGCATAGGTCTTATCGTCGATGCCGTCTGTATTCATATAATCTTTTAACCACGACAATGGCAGTTTCATACTCTATTTCACCCTTTCCTTTTTGTATCCGCTAAAACTGCTTTAAAAACCGAACGTCATTTTCAAAGAACATTCGCATATCATCGACGTCATAGCGGAACATTGCGACACGCTCCAGTCCGATCCCAAACGCAAATCCGGAATATTCTTCCGGGTCGATGCCGCAGTTTTGAAGGACTCTCGGATGTACCATACCGCAGCCCAAAATCTCAATCCAGCCCTCGCCCTTGCAGACACGGCAGCCCTCGCCGCCACAGTTAAAGCAGGAAATATCCACCTCGGCGCTCGGCTCGGTAAACGGGAAGTGGTGCGGCCGAAAACGCAGGCGCGTTTCCTCGCCGTAGAGTTTTTTGACAAAAATCTCCAGCGTACCTTTTAAGTCCGCCATGGTGATTCCCTTATCCACAACCAGACCCTCTACCTGATGGAACACCGGCGAATGGGTTGCGTCCACCGCATCGCTGCGGTAAACCCGTCCGGGTGCAATAATCCGAATCGGCGGCTTTTGGTTTTCCATGGTGCGCACCTGCACCGGCGAAGTCTGCGAACGCAGAACCAGGTTTTCGTTGATATAAAAGGTGTCCTGGGTATCACGCGCAGGGTGATCCTTGGGGATATTGAGCGCCTCAAAGTTATAGTAATCCAGTTCCACCTCAGGGCCTTCCGCAATGGTAAATCCCATGCCGATAAAGATATCCTTTAAATCGTCCAGCACGGTAAGGAGCGGATGCTTGCCGCCCTCTGCACCGCGGCGTCCCGGCATGGTAACGTCAAGACGTTCACGCTTCATTTTGGCGTTTTGCACCTCGGCCTCCAGGGCGCTCTTTTTTTCCTCCAGCGCCTGTTCAATCCGGCTGCGCACCTCATTGGCAAGCTGGCCGATGACCGGGCGTTCCTCCGCAGACAGCTTACCCATCCCTTTCATGACAGCGGTAAGCTCACCCTTTTTCCCAAGAAACTGAATCCGAAGTTCCTCCAGCGTCTCCAATTTATCCGCCCGGCGGAGCGCATCTGCGGCCGCGCCGGATATTGCTTTTAACTGTTCTTTCATCATCTGAACCCTCCATCCGGCAAAGGCCGGTTTCGTCATTTGGGTCTATCATAACATAAATTTTAGAATATGACAAGGGAAATTCACGAAAAAAGCACGCCGGGCGTTCGACTTTTTTTCGTTTCTTTTGCCAAAATTTTGAAACGGCACAAAATAAAGGAGAAAATATTTAAAAAATTGTGCAGCCATAAAAAATAAGGGACTCCTCACGGAATCCCTCATTTTTTACATCTCCTGCGGCGCTATTTTGCGCACGCTATCCTTTAATTTCGGCGGTTTTTCCATGGTATAAACCTCTACCGTCTCTAAGCTGGGCATCCACGCGTCCGCCTCATACAGGGGCGACACCGCAACATCGTCCAGTCTTTTTTCCAAATCCTCAATTGCAATCATGGTTCCGTTTTCCAGCGTTTCAACCTCTTGGCAGAGCGCTGCCAGGCTCTCCTGTCCCTGCTGCTTGGTTTGATTGTTCTGCATCGGCCTCACCCTCACCATCGTTTTGTAACATTTCTGTAACATTATAAACGATATTTCTCTGTTTGTCAAGCCGCGACCGTCAGACAAAATTCAATCTTTTTCCTGCCATGCCGCAGAAAAATGCCGAAACGCGGACGGAAGCCCGTAGTTTTCCTCCAGTTCTTTGGGCGTAACCCAGCAGAGCGACTTATCCCCTGCCGCGCCGCACGTGACAATATAAGAGGTCATCCTCCATTCCACATGGGTAAAGATATGTTTGGCACTTCTGCCGCACTGCACCGATTTCGGCATCACGCCAAGCTCCTCGGCATATGTCTTTGCGGCCGCCGTGCCCTCGATATCCGCACGGTTCGGCAGCTCCCAAAGGCGGTGCAAAAGCCCCTCGGCCGTGCGCTTTCGGATTGCGATTTTGCCGTCTCTCTTTAAAATCAAAACCAGATAAGAAAAAACCTGCCGCTCCTTTTTGGGCTTTTTAACCGGCAGCTCGTCCGCACAGTTTTGCAGATACGCGATACAATCCTCATGCAGCGGACATTCTCTGCAATGGGGCGCCCCGTTCGGTAGGCAAACCGTTGCCCCCAGCTCCATCAGGCTTTGGGTAAAGTCGCCGCAGCGGCCAATCGGATAGACCTGTTCTAAGGCGGCGGTGATCTCCCGTTTTACCGAAAGGCTGCCTATATCGCGAAAATCGCCGCAAAGACGCGTAATCACGCGAAGGACATTGCCGTCTACCGCCGCGCGCGGTGCGCCGTACGCAATGGACGCAATCGCACCGGCCGTATAATCGCCGATTCCCGGCAGGGCGCGCAGCTGCTCGTAGGCAGACGGTATCACACCGCCGTAGCGGTCAACCACCTCTTTGGCGGCGCGCTGCAAATAATGGACACGGCGGTAATAGCCAAGCCCCTCCCACAGCTTCAGCAAGGTTTCCTCCTTGGCATTCGCCAGCGCAAACACGTCCGGCAGCGCGGCGATAAACCGGTCAAAATACGGTCTTACCGCCTCGACACGGGTTTGTTGCAGCATGATTTCCGAAACCCAGACGTAGTAGGGGATCGGCTGATCCCGCCAGGGCAGGCTGCGATGGCTGCTGTCGTACCAGCGTAGCAATTTTTCCGGCAGCTTTTTGGTAAGTTCCATCGTTGCTTTTCCTCTCTAAAAGATCTTCTCGTTTGCCTTAATCAGTTCCTCAAAATCGCGGATATACCAATCCGCCTCCTTCATCAGCTGATCCCGCTCCGCCGCGGCGCGTGCGTCCTCTACCGCAACGGTTTTCATGCCGATGAATTTCCCGGTGCGCAGTGCGGTCAAAATATCCTCAAACAACACGGCGTCCTGCGGCGCACAGCCGAGTCTTTTTAAGCATTCTATGTAGATATCGGGGCTCTTTTTCCCGACGCCGACCTCATCGGCATAGGTGATTGCGTCAAAATACGGCTTAATCCGGTTCTTGATAAGGCACGCCTCGCAGAGCGTACTGTCGCAGGAGGTCGCAAGACCGATTTTAACACCCTCCTCTTTCAGCCTTTCAAGATATGCCTTCGCACCCTTTTTTAAATGAATCTTTTCGGCGTAGGCGGTGTAGACCATATCCCGCCACTCGCCGCGGATCTCTTCTGCCGTCATGGGCAGTTGAAAATATTGCTGCACATAGACCGAGCTTTGCACCAGGCTCATATGCGTCACCTCTTTGCGGACATGCGGCGGCGCGTCCAAGCCGTATCGCTTTAAAAAATCAATCATCAAAAAGTCCCAGACCCACATCGAATCCACCAATGTTCCGTCCAGGTCAAAGATTGCTGCCCGTTTCATGATATGCCTCCTCTCCTTAGGCTAATGTTAGTAAAAAGCCGGCTGTCACTCATCATCGGTGCCAAGATTATGTCTCTCTAAGCCCGATATGACAAAAGAGGGAGTCATCGTTTGCGGCCGCCGAGATGGCAAACCAAAATCCGTTCGCCATTTCGCCCGTCCGGCAAAGACAACCCCCAAAAAATTCTCTTTGTTTGCAGCTACTGAATGGTATAGCCGCCCTTTACCAATACAATCACATCACTGTTTGCCAAAAAACCGCGGCCGTCCGCAACCGGCACCACCAGATTATGGTTTGAGGGCATCTCGGTGCCGTCCGGCAGGTCATACCCGATTGTGGTATCGGCAAGTCCGCCCTTTTGGGTGGCAATGATGGTTCCCTTGCCCATACGCAGAATCAGTTCGGTTCCTGCCTCACAAATCACCTTATGCCCGGCAGAAACATTCACGACCGTAAAGCTGTCCGGACGCGCCGTCACGACCCCCTCCGAGGCAGCAATGCCAAAACGTTCGTCCACATAAGCCTTGATCTCCGGAATCACCTTATCGACAATATAGCTTTTGGTGACAACGGGGTCATCGGTTCCGCCCGGCTCAGAAAAAGCCGCTATCATGCCGCCGGTGAGTGCAAGGCAAACACCGAGGATCAATCCGATCTTTGCGATTTTGGTTTTGTTTTTCATGTTTCTCATCCTTTCCGCCTTGGTTTTTTGAATCGATGGTCTGTCAAAGACGCTGCATTTTTACCTTTTCGGGCAGATAATACCGCCCGTATTCGTCTAGGACAGACCGAAGGAAATCTCCAGTGCCTCATTGACCTTGTCCATCAAGTTTTCATCCAGATGCCCGATTTTTTCCCGCAGCCGCCGTTTGTCGATGGTACGTATCTGCTCTGCCAGCACCACCGAATCCCTGGACAGTCCAAAGCCGCCGGCGCCGATCTCGATATGGGTCGGCATCTTGGCTTTGTTAATCTGTGAGGTAATCGCCGTTGCAATCACAGTGGGGCTGTAACGGTTTCCGACGTCGTTCTGAATAATCAGCACCGGCCGTACGCCGCCTTGCTCCGACCCGACAACCGGGCTTAAATCCGCATAATAAATATCTCCTCTTTTTACTATCAACTGTTTCACGCTCCGCCAGATAAGATTCAGACATGAACGAACAGATATGGCTGTCCGGCCTCTTTGGCAGACATCTGCCAAAAAGACATCCTTTCTCTCACTGCCATTCTATGCGGAACTTCCGATTTCGGTACATAGCCGCTGCTTTGTCTGCGGCGAACGATACGCAGCATATGTACTTTAATTATCCGATTGACGTAACCGGCGGGTCCAGCAAATAGTTATGCTCGCCGATCACCTTTCCGTCGCGGAGATAAATCCGCGGAATCCGCCTGCCGATGGCACAAAGGACTTCATAATTGATGGTTCCCATTTTCTCGGCAAGGCTCTCTACCGGTAATTCTATATCATCGCTCCTGCCGAATAAAATGACATCGTCGCCGACAGATATATTATTGACCGATGTAACGTCAATCATACATTGATCCATACAAATATTTCCGACAAGGTTACACAATTTTCCGCCGGCAATCGCCTGGCTCTTTCCGGAAAGCGTCCTGGAATAGCCGTCCGCGTATCCGACCGGGATGGTTGCGATCTTTGCCGATTCGCTTGTCTTAAACCGCCGGCCGTAGCTGATGCTGACACCGCTCTCCACTTCCTTTAAGTTGGTGATTTTTGCCTTAAACTGCATCACCGGGTGCAGATGCAGCCGACCGCAGTCCACAAATGAAGAAGGCTTTAACCCGTACAAAATAATCCCCGGCCGAACCATGTCCATGTGCATCTTGGGGAATCGGATCAAGGCCGCGCTGTTGCAGCAATGCTTGATCGGAATGGTAAGCCCGTTTGCCTTTAAGCGGTCGCAGGCGCTTTGAAACCGCGAAAACTGCAATTCTGTATAGTCGTCGTCCGCCTCATCGGCAACCGAAAAATGCGTAAATATGCCATCTACGTCCAACCCCGGTAAAATCGCAATCTTAAGGATCGTGTCAATGGTCTCCTGGTTGACCGCCTCATCCTCGGTATACCGAAACCCGACGCGTCCCATACCGGTGTCCAGTTTAATATGAACCTTGGCACGCTTTTTCAGCCTTACGGCGGCGTGCGATATCGCGCTGGCAAGCTCATAACTGTAGCAGCCGGGCGTAATATCCTCTTTGACGACACGTTCCGCCTCTTCTTCACTGGTATGACCCAGAATCAGAATCGGACAGGTAATCCCGTTTCGCCGCAGCTGCACCGCCTCATCAATACAGGCCACCGCAAGCCAATCCGCACCGTTTTGGAGCAGGGTTCTTGCGACCTGCATACAGCCGTGTCCGTAGGCGTCTGCCTTGACAACACCTAAAATCCTTGTCTCCGGCCGAACATAGTCACGGATTCTTTTGATATTGTTCCTCAGCGCGTCAAGATCAATTTCGACCCACGCTCTTTCATCCCATTTCATCTTTTGCAGCGACTCCTTTTTATCTGACAAACTTCTCTGTTCTGCCGCGCACCGGCGTCCGTGCTAATACACATGCCTTGCTACGGCTCAAAAACACTGTCCGAAAGCGCGGGGTTTACCACAAAATCCTCATATTCCACGCGCAGCATCTCGTTTCCCTTTTCATCATAGGTCACCAAAGTCCGCGGCAGGTTGCTTTTGGCATCGATCCAAAGATTCTGCGTAAAGCGATAGGCCTGATCGCCGCGCACCGGCGCGTCTAAAAGCACCAATCCCTCTTCATTCTCCGTCAGTGGCGCCGCACTTTCCTTAAAATACTCTTCCAGAAAGTCGTGCAGGAAGAGGTAATCCCGCCCCTCCTGAAAAAAGCCCTGCTCCATGCGGATTGCCGGGGTGCCGGCGCTGCGGTACCACATGCTGCCGCCGGCGATAACGCTGACCGTCCCCTCCATCCTCTTGGGGCTGATCACCTCGGTACGGTACCGATCCGGTGCACAAAAGCTTTGCGACAGCTCATAAACCTCGGTTCCCTTGTTTCCGTTTACACTCACGCGAACGCGCGCCGTGTAGCTTTTTAAATTTGCATATCTTTGGTGGATTTTCCGGTTAACATCGGTTTTACATGCCACCGGGATCATCATGAGTATCACGGTTAGCAGAACCGAAATACCACGCCTCACAAAATCCCTCCGTTATCCTCATTTACGACCCAAATCGGTGCAGCAGCGCCATCGCACGTGCCACCCTTTCTGCCACGTCGCCGGCCAGCATGCCGAATGCGCCGATCTCTGCCGCCGCCAGATCACCGGAAAGTCCGTGTATAAACGCGCCCAAAACGGCGGCATAATACCCGTCCATTCCCTGTCCCATCAGCGATGCAATCACCCCGGTCAGCACGTCACCCATGCCGCCGGTCGCCATACCGCTGTTTCCGGTCGGGTTCCGGTGAATCTCCCCTCTGGGCGATGCAATCACCGTATTCTTTCCCTTCAGCAACAGCGTAACCTGATAGCGCTTTGCAAAATCTGCCGCAATGGCCTCGCGTGCCTTCGCAACCTCCGAAACGGGCACGCCGCAAAGACGTGCCATCTCTCCCGGATGCGGCGTAAGCACCACATCGCCGTGCGGCTCTTCCAATATATTTATATGCCCGGCCAGCGCATTTAGACCATCGGCATCCAAAACCATTTTCTTCTTTGTCGCAAGCAGTGTACCGATACCCTGCCAAAGCTCCTCCACGGCGCCGAGTCCCGGTCCTAACGCGCAAACGTCCGACTTCTCCAGTTTCTTCAGCACTACCGGCAAAAACGCCGGAGAAAGCACACCGTCCCGATCAGGGAGCGGCAGCGTCATTGCCTCGGTCAGCTTGACTGCCAGGATCGGCTGCTCACTTTTTGGAGTGCCCACGGTAACAAGTCCGCTGCCGCAGCGCAGCGCAGCGGTTGCACAAAGTGCGGCCGCCCCGGTCATTCCCTTAGAGCCTGCCACAATCAGCACGCTGCCGCAGTCACCCTTGTGCATGGTGTCAAACCGTTTCGGCATCAGGGCACAATACGCCTTGATCTGTTCCGCATTGGCGCCGCCGAAGGCGTCCTCCTCACCGCAGACAACGGCCACGGCCACGGTTTTGGAATGGCTGATACTCAAATCCGCCGCAATGCGATGCCCCATAAACTTTAGGTACGGCTTATCCATTTCATCGTGGCAAACCGTGATATCCTTCCATGAAAAGCCGCGCATCCCGCTACCCATATACTTAGAGAACGCTTCCTTTGCGGCAAAATGCCCCGCGATGCTTTCAAATCGGTTTTTTCCCTTTTTTTCAAAATACGCCGACTCTTCCTTGGTGAAAACCTGTTTGATAAACGCTGTAAGGCGCGGCATCTCGGAGATGCGGCTGATTTCTATCACATCAATCCCGGTTTTCATCATTTAAAAACACCTTCTGCGGATTATAACGCCGAATCCCGTCTCTTATTTTTTCGTTTGGGTTAAAGAGCAGCATCTTTCTCTCACCGTTTTCTTCCATGTAAATTAAAAAGCACAGATCCTCTGCCTGTACACTCGTGCAGGCATAAACCTTTTTCAGACCGCGATCCTCTAAATTTCTTTGAAATGCACGGTTGTTTTTGGTTGCCAGGATCTCAATTTTCCGCGTATTTAAGCTAAGCATCCGCTTCCGGCTGCGGCGGTTGATGACCTTGTCAACGTCCAATGAACCGTTGGTAAAGCAATACTCATACTCCATATTGGTCGCAGTAATCAGCAGATACATTGCATAGATCAGCGCGCAGCACACAACAAAGATGATAAAGCCGATCCCCTGGATTGCCATACCGAATGTCATGGCAAAAAGCGCGGCAAACACGCCGATCAGGCATGCGGCAATGCGCAGATAGGCCTTGCCTGTTTTTTGCTTTTTTACTAATTGTTCTACAAAAATATCCATGTTTTACCTCCAGACACTCCCACAACTTTACTTCTTCTATCATAGCACAAAAGATAGCCGGGTGTCTACTCTTTTTTTAAATTTTTGACGAAAAATAGAAAAGGCCGGCCTGCAAAAGCAGAACGGCTTTTTCTATTTTGGTTGGTTGGTTATATTACATCACGCAAAGTGCATGGTGTCACTTGAAATTTGCAGAGCATCTTGATATTTTCCTCCGCCTCTGCCCTGGTAAAGAACCGATTTCTTGCCTCCGTTGTTTCAATTCGTTTTCCGTCCGTATAAATTGTTGCTCCAATCCCATAAGGCCGATGACTTCCTCCATCATTCAGCACCTCAAACTGTACCCGATACAATCGGTCCCCCTCATCACGAAAATCAAACCCTTTCACTGTCATATATCCCCCAATATCTAAAATGTATTCGGTAAGGCATTGTACACGATATCGGGCTCCCTCATCCCACTCATGTACTCTGCCTTGCCTACCTTACTATTATGCACGTTTTCACTAAATTTTTCAATAAATCCGTGTCGCATATTATGACATTGGACGAAAGCCCCCTTTTTACTTCCTTTTTGGCATATTTTGCCCGTTTCAAAATGCTGCAATCAGGTATTATGTAAACCTCAATCCCCCCATTTTTGATATAACGTCCTTTTTCTGGCATAATCACGATCAAAAAATGCACCGCACCGGCACTCGGCACAAAAGTTATAAAACTTTACATGATGCGTTACCGCAAACAGTACACTCCTGCATTTTGTGCAGCAAATACGCTCCCCGGTTTTATCGGCCGCATCGGCAGACGCGTTGTCCGGGATTTCGCCCAGTCTCAGATAACCGTCGGCACCGCAGGCACAAAACAAATGCAGATAAAGACTTTCACAATGCTCCTTTTTGATATATCCCAGAATCCTGCCGCAAAGTCCGCAGGTTACCGTTTCCTCTCCGCATTTTCCAATTGTCAGGCCGAAAGCCTTTTGTTCCTGATTCATTTGGCATCTCTCCTTCAAAATATAAAATCGTCCATGCACCATTCGTTTTTTTCGGCATATGATACCCTTAGCCGAAAGAGAATCATCCAAACCCGCCTGAAAAGGCAAAATTTCGGCTTCTTTCGGCTAGGAGGCGATGGATATGAACGAAACCTATCAAAAATTTAACGAAGCGCTCGCCGGCACGCTTATGTCCCCGAAAAACCGCAGTTCCTCCCGTCTGTTAGAGGGAGAGGATTTTTCCGGCAAAGACGACACCGCGCCGACCGGCCAGGGCTCTCTGGTGGTGCAGGTCACGCTGGCAAAAGGCGCAATCCCGGTTTCGGGTGCCAGAGTCACCGTCTCAACCGCCGGGAATCAAAGCACACAGATTGCCGACCTTTTGACCGATGAAAGCGGCCGAACCGCACCCCTGCTCTTGCCCGCACCGCAGAGCAGCTATTCGCAGACGCCGGACAGCGTCGTACGCCCGTACAGCAATTATAACATTAAAGTCGAATACAAAGGCTATTATACCGAGGACGCCGTCAATGTTCCCATCTTTGACAAAATCAATTCGATTCAGCCGGTCAGTCTGATTCCCTTATCCGAACGTGATGCCGGACAGTTTGATATCGTAGTAGACGAAGACACAACTGACGCACGTTAGAACCCGGCAAAGACGACAAGCTAAAATATTCTAAAATTGCGCCGATTAAGGCAGGTTCGGATTTCCGCTTTCGCTGCGTTAAAATACTCGGCAATCCGTTAGGATTACCTGCGTTTTTGCCTTGCGCAACCAAAAATCCGCTCTCTCAAAATTCTACGACCTGAAAAGGATTCAATTTTGAGCAGATTTTGGTGCGGAAGATGCAGCAAGGCTCGGCGCGGAGCATCGATGACAAGCCAAAA
>JABLTO010125333.1_pt1 | contig 57409 bp, 49 predicted proteins | sample 7160091 | NCBI WGS metagenome assembly JABLTO01 (sample SAMN14651225, study PRJNA627086) | human gut metagenome | isolation source: feces | host: Homo sapiens
AAAATCATTCTGACAACTTCTTGCAGGAGCTTGTCACGGAAAGACGGGATACCCAGCGGACGGAGCTTTCCGTTTTTCTTTGGAATATACTCACGCCTTACAGGATTGGCTTTGTAGGTTCCGTCCTTTAGTGACTGGATTAACTCTTTTACATAGAAGTCACTGAAACCGTCTACGGTATCGTTGTCGATACCCTGTGTTGTTGCTCCTTTGTTTGCATAAAGTTTCTGATAGGCGGCGTAGTAAATATCTTCACGGAGTAAATATCTGTAAAGCCTTGTGAATACGCCGTCTTTGTGTTCGCTGGAACACTTTTCAATACGCTCTAAAATTTCAGATGTTGGTTTCATTGAGGTTTCTCCTCCCTTTCATTCTTACATTTTAGATGTTACTAACTGGCTCCCTTCGCCATGTAAGGGTCGTTATCCCTCTCGGACTACTATGGAGCCTCCGTTACCATATCCGGCAAATGAGCCAGACTTAGGCAATCCCCAGTTAGCACTGTGCATAGGTTAGTGAAGATTGTCGGATATGCTTTCGGTTCGTTGTGACGTGTTCTCACGCCTGTTTCATAACGTGTTGGCAGTTGTCCCGCCGTGAAAGATGACGTGACAGCGTTATGACATGGGTTTCAGGACTTTTCCCACACCTGCAAAAAACAGGAACTGGAACCTTACATTCGATAAACCCAATCTTATCCTCATATCTTCTTAACATTAGAAAACAGTCGCACCTAAGTCCTTTGGTGACTATTCCTTTTTCTGCCATGCGCTGTTCCCGTAAAGGATTTCTCCTTAGTCGGTAAGGCAGATTGTTTCGCACACTGCCGTGTGCGGCAGTACCTTAAACTGCTTTGCACAACGCCCTATCTGGGCGCACCTTGACATTCTGCGTAATACCTGTCGGAATACCGCCCCATTTACGGAAGCGCTTCCATATTTCAACCGTGTATGCGGCTGTTTGTTCTTCTTTTAACAGCAAGTGCATTTCATCAATGTAGTATCTTGTTGATTTGTGTGCCTCACGGTTTACCGTAACCCTGTTCCATACCTGATCTTGAACAATCAGCATACCTATCTTTTTCAGCTGCTTACCAAGTTCCTTAATGTCATAACTTACAACTCTGCTTCGGATATTTACGTTTGTCCTGTGGTTAAACACATTTAAAGAACCCGTTACATAGATTTCAAGGGCTGTTGCGATATACTGTGCTTCTTTTTCGTCCTGCTTCCGCAGCTCGTTGTACAAATCCTCAAGGATAGGCATATTTTCGGGCTTGGGATCGTTTAAATAATCTCTGTATATTAGTCTGACACAACGGTCGATAATTGTTTTTTCAACAGGCTGTAAGCCCTCTTTGCCGCCGACAATCAGTTCACATAGCGATAAGATAAAGTCGGATTTTAATGACAGCGGATTTTCCTCTTCGGAATAATTCAAGTTTAAATCCATCGGATTTATAAAATCACCTGAGGTAGGGGAGATTTTGATTACCTGTCCGTGAAGCCTGTCTACCAACGGTCCGTATTCCGCTTCCGGATCACAAATTATAATGTCGTCTTCGGTTACAAGGAAAACATTTGTAATTTCTCGCTTTGCCGAAAACGATTTACCGGAACCCGGTGTACCTAGTATCAGCCCGTTTGGGTTTTTCAAAAGCTTACGGTCTACCATAATCAGATTGTTTGAAAGAGCATTTACACCGCAATACAGAGCCTCTTTACCTGCTTGAAACAGCTCCTGCGTGGTAAATGGTATAAAAATAGCGACGCTTGATGTAGTCAAGCCCCGCTGTATTTCAATTAAGTTTTTTCCGAGAGGGAGTGAAGACATCAAAGCTTCCTCCTGCATGAAATCAAGTCGTTCCAAAATGCAGTTGTATTTTTGTGCTATGGATTTTGCTTGAAACACATTGCTGTCAAGTTTGCGTTTCGTGTCCCCTAAATCAATGACAATGAAAGTCATCAAAAACATTCTTTCATTACGGCTTTGTAAATCCCGCAAAAGCTTCTTTGCCTCATTTCCGTATGTGGCAAGGTCTGATGGAATAATATCCATATCATAGCCTGCACGGACAGCTTTCTTCTGCTCTTCAATCTTCATTTTATCAAGGTCGGTTATTTTACGTTTTATGGTCTTAATCGCCTTTACCTGGTCAACCGACTGAATGTGCATTGAAACGATTACGGAGCTTTGCATATCTAAAAAATCCGCAAGCATTCTGTCGGATAATTCGGGAGCAAGTATCTGCAAGAAATGTGCACAACCAAACTTCGTTCCTATTTTAAAAGCGTATCCATTTCTAAATTCAAAGGAAGTGGGAGCAATAAAGTCCTTAACGGATAATCCTGTTCTGGGAAGCCAGTCCCATGAAAACTTAAACGGATCGCTTGCATCAAGATGAAACATATCATACATTACTTTAAGTCTTTGTGCTCCGCTCAAGGTTTCCGCCAAAACGCCGAGTTTTTTGAAATTATTCAGAATGTCCGTTTCGATTCGCTCCATACGCGGCTTTGCAGCCTTAATATTTTCCGCTTCAATCCCAAATGTGAGATATTTTGTCTTAATAAGCCCGTTGTTGCCGCGTGAAAGTCTGTCCTGAAGCATATGCGTGTATTCCTCGCGTATTTCGTCAAAGTCATCTCCCTGAGGTGCTATGACAAGCCGACGGGAAAAGCTGTCTTCCTTTGCCGATAAATTCATAAATGACAGTTCAAAGTTTACAGAGCTGTCAAAGTAGTTTAAAAAGTCGCTCCAGCCATCAAAAATCGCTGTCTTGTCTTCGTTTTGATTAAGTTGATAGTTGATATCCTGAAAGCGAATAGTCTTTGTGTAATAATTGTCGCATACTTTACATATCCCGTCTTTAAACATTTGCTGAAATGGGATACTATCCTGTGCGGACATTTGTTTTTTATCGTCTTTTTTTGCCTTGCGGATAGCCGCGTCAATGGCTTTTTTGTCCGCTCGGCTTAGCTTTTTTGTGTACAATTTTTCTGACCTCCTTTTCAAGTTCTTCTTGTCTGCGTAATAAATCATAAAAATTATTTGTCATATATGGACGTTCCTTTGGACGGAGAAAACAGACTTCTATCATATTTTTTAAAATCTTTTCAAGGGGCTGTCCGTGCTTTTCATACAACGCAAATAAAAAGCAAGGAAGCATTACAACAATCATAAGCATTGCCGAAACACTCGTACCGAGAGCGCCTTTTGTAAGGAAAAATATCGGTAATCCGATTCCGATCCCGCACCCGAAGCATATGAGCTGTCTTTTGGTAAGATTGAACATTACCTTTGTTTTTACCTTTGTTAGATCCTTTGGTACAGGTACATAAGCCATAGTCATTCCTCCTTCCGTTAGTGTGCGTTAAAAATGCTTTTTGCAAGCGATCCTGTTTTAAACAGCGTAAAGCATAATAAAACCGTATAGCCCATACATGACCAAATTGCTGTACTGATATTGGTATCTACTATCATATTCTGAACAAGCACTGCATAAATCGCTATGCATATCATGATTAAAAAGCCCTGAAATCCCAGTGCGAACAGGCTCCTTAGATAGTTCTGTCCCATTTGTCCCCATTCATGATTAACCATTGTGGACATAGGAATAGGAGCTACCGAGGTTACAAGGTAAATTTCAATCATTCGTCCGTAGGCGATAATGAAAATACAAATGGCAAGCGCCCACATCGTAATCCCCACAATGAAGGATTGCAGCCATAGTCCAAGCAACTCACCGACATTCATTGCCTGCAATCGCGTTTCAAGGTCGGTAAAATGCGAGGCAATATCGATGTTAGTCGTTGCATTGATAATTCCCGAAGATCGGCTTATTACGTTTTGAGCAACATCAAACACGCCCATTACCAGATCCCAAGTATGGGAAACAATCAGAACGGCACAGGCTGTTTTAAATATCCATTTGAAGAACATCCAAGTGTCAACGTCATGTAAATTGTTTCTATCCGCAAGAAGCTGAATCAGCTCCAAAGTCATTACAAATGCGAGAATCACTCCGGCTATGGGAAGAATGACGTTATCCGACAGGTTTTTTATCATATCGAATATATTACGGTTCCAGTCCTGCGGAGTTGAACCTATTTGCGTGCTGATCTCTGTAACCTTTGTATTAACATTATCAAAAAGCCCGGACAGGTTGTTCATGATACCATTGACAAGAAGGTCTTTCATCCATTGGGTGAATTGATCGAATATATAATCCAACGAAAATTCCTCCTTTCAAAATGCCCCTGCAATGTATTTTGCAGGGGCGCAGTTGTGTTAGCTGAAAAGTCCGGACAGAAGCGGTACCAATGTCATTCCGATCAGCGCCACGCCTCCGCCTGCCATGAGCTGTTTCATTCCCTGTGATTTTGCTCCGGGATTGTCGTTCCCGTACCCTTCCATAAGGTTAATAGCACCCCAAATACCAAGTCCGGCTCCAAGAGCTATAACCAGGGTTTGAAGTACGGTTACTGCTGAGTTGAAAAAAGTCATACTTTGTCTTCCTCCTTTGAATAAGAAATTATGGTTTATATAAAAATATCCGTCTTATGTCTTGTGTCGTATCTATATAAACAACCGCGAAGGTTGGAATTTTAGAAAAGTAAGCATACGAAATGAGCTAACCTATATTAACTTCAAATACCTCATACGCTTCATCTTTTCTCAATGTCAATTTCCTTTTAAGATATTTTTCAATATCAAAAGCGTTTTTGGGGTCGGCATCCGATAAATATTTGTAATTTGGATGCTTTGTTATATCGTATTTATCGGATTTAAAAGGTCTTACCCCTCTGAGCTGCAATATACATTTACCGCCGTCGAGAACGGACAGCTCATCTATTGAGGCAAGGTCTTTGCCGAGCTTTTGATAGTTTAAGCTGTGTGAAACCTCTCTGCCACGGCTTTCACCTGTGTTATAGGTGTCTATGGTTTCTTTACCGAGAGCCTGATTCAATTCCTTTAATGTGGTGGGTTCTTTGCCGCCTAAGAATATGGAAGTGTCGCAGTTGCCGATAATGGTGTCCGCACTTTCTTTATAAAGTGCCTTTAGCTGGCTTTGTGCCTGAAGAACAAGGCAAGCGGAGATTTCTCGGCTTCGTATAGTTGCCATAAGCTTTTCAAGATTTGGTATTTGCCCGATATTTGCACATTCGTCTATCAGACATCTTACATGGACAGGGAGTCGTCCTCCGTAAACATCATCTGCTTTTTCGCATAGAAGATTAAACAGCTGCGAATAAATCATTGCTATCAAAAAATTGAAAGTGGTGTCCGTGTCCGACATAATAAGAAACAGAGCCGTTTTTTGATAACGCTTATCGTTTTTGTCTTTTTCATTGATAAAGATTTTATCGCCAAGCGTATCAAGCTCCAATTCGTCATACATCGTAATTTCTCTAAGCTCTGCGATATCAAAGGGAGCAAGGCGAGCACCGCAGGAGATATTGATTGATTTTGCGGTCTTTCCGGCGGCAAGCTTATATTTCTTATATTGTCTTACGGCAAAATGCTCCGGTTCTCTTGCTTCCAATTCTTCAAAAGCGAGATCAACATTGTTTTTAAAGCTTTCATCGTCCTCCCGAACTTCCATAGCATTGATGAAAGCCACAAGCGTTGAAAGATTTTGTTCCTCCGGCGGAGCTTCGTACCATATCAAGCCTATCAGCGCACAATACAGAAGTGTTTCGGCTTTTACCCAAAAATCATCGCCGCTTTTTCCGTCCCCTTTTGTGTTTGTAATAAGTGTTGTTACAAGCTTCAATATGTCTTTTTCGCTGTGTATATAAGCAAACGGGTTATAGTGCATACTCTTTTTTAAGTTAATCGTGTTAAATACCTTGATGCGATAATTGTTCCTTTGCAAGAGCTTTCCGCACTCTACGAGAATGCTTCCTTTCGGATCGGTTACAACATAGGAGCTGTGCATTTGCATAAGATTCGGCTTTATAAAAAATCTTGTTTTACCTGATCCGGAACCGCCGATTACAAGTACATTTTTATTTCGTGCGTTCTTAGGATTTTTCGGTCTGTTGTTCATGGTTAAGCGTTCTGTCTGTGTGAGTATGATATTATTTTCAAATACAGGATCAACAAACGGCGCTATATCTTCGTGAGTACCCCATCTCGCAGAGCCGTATTCTTCATTTTTACGGAACTTTTTTGCGTTTTTTCCTTTCACATACACCACAATCCGCAATACTACGGCAAAAGCAATGCCAAGCAATAAATCCGTAGGATGAAAGCTCGGCATAATATTTGAAAATGCTGCCGTATATCCGTTGCCTAAATGCAAAAGCTTCTGTGATAAATCTATTCCGGGAGAAAGACGGTAGCCTTGAACAATTTTTGTGCCTATCAGAGCAATAAAGAGATATGGAATATTGGGGATAATAAGTTTTTTGTAATTTATTTGCTTCATAATTCCAACCCCTTGTCCTTGTTTCTGATTTTAGGTTCTCTGCTTTTGACAATCTGACCGAGCGATTTCAGTTTTTTAAGAAGCGAGGGCTTTTTGCTTTGTACCTTCAGCTTTTTTTGTGCGTATTCAGTCATAGCTGCATTAAGAGCATCACCGTCCCGTGCTTTGAAAAACACATAATATTTCGGAGTATCGGATAATTTATCTTTTTTTACCGCATAGTCCACACCGTATTTCCTTGCAATTTTCTCAAACTCTCGAATGGACTTATCCTCAATTTCCACATTTGTCACGCCCTGATTTTGACCTATCAGTTGCTTGACGGTTTGTTTCCCCGCGGGTTTAACATCTTTACTTGCTTTGCTTTTAGACTTGGCATTTTTATATGCAAGGTATTTTCTTAATGCGTCTTTTAAAACTCGTGCAGTCATTTTTGTTGCGTTTATTGATAAAGTGACAGTTCTATTTTCAATTTCCTCTTGCATAAACGTCACCTCCTCTAAATGACAAAAGGGAGCAACACTCCTTAGCGTCACTCCCATCTGTACTATACAGAAATTACTTCACCCAAATTTCACTGTCTTCATCAACAATTCCTAAATGGTCATTTGCAGCCTCAAGTATATCGTACCAAGCCCAATGAGAATTTGATTTAAGATCGGTAAACCTGTTAAGCTTTGTGAGATTTTCATTCACATATTCCTTATCTGCATTTCTGCCTGTAGCACGGTTTACAACGGTTACAACCTCTGCACGAGTAATATTGATATCCGGTTTAAAGCTGCCGTCCGCATAACCATTAAGCCATTTTGCATTTGTAGCATATGCAATATCCTTGTAAGCCCAATGACTGCTGTTTAAATCATTGTATTTTATGGTAGCCGAGCCGGTTCCAATTTCCTCAAACAGGTCATAACAGCGAACTGCCATTGCCACAAACTCTGCTCTCGTTACGGGAGCATCAGCCCTGAAAGTGCCATCTTCATAACCTTTGATAATGTCATACTTTGCAAGGTAGCCTACATAATCAGCATACCAATCATTTCTTGACACATCAGAAAAATCGGCAGTACCGCTTATCTTTTCGCCTTTTTCTTCTGCAATCAATCTTGCAAAGATAGCTGCTGCTTCTGCTCTCGTCATATCGCCGTCCGGTCTGAATGTACCGTCTTCATAACCGACAATATATGCTTTATGTTCTGTTGCCGGAAGAATAACAACACCGTCATCATCGGTTTTACCTGTAACTTCGTTGTTGTTTCTGTCTTTTAAAATAACGGTATAATCCGCTTTTGCTTTGCCGTAACGGTCTGTTACTGTAACAGTGTACCAGTTTCCGTCCTCTAAGGTTTTACCTGTTGGAAGTGTAAGTGTTACCTTATCCGTACCTGTTGATTTTGATACAGAAATATTCTTTTCTTCTTTATCGGTTACTTTCACATTGACAGTAGAGTAGCTGATACTACCACCTCCACCGCCGGAGCTTCCACCACTTGATGAACCTCCACCACCTGATGATTTAACAGGTAATGTTACCTGACCGCTTGTATTGGTAGTTCCAGATTTTGATGTTGTTTTATCCTTAATTGTTACTGGCACACCTTTTACAGGATTACCGTCTTTGTCCTTGACGGTCACGGTAGTCTGATTAGAAGTGGTAAGTGTATGAATATCAGGTAGGGTAACGGTTATTTTTCCGTCCTCAATTTTGATAAGGGCATTCGCAATATTTCCGTCCTTGTTCGATACGGTTACATTATAAGCGATTTCAACATCTTCTGTATCCTGTTCGCCGTCACCGTCCGTATCTTCACCCGGTTTGTTTTCTGTAATATCACCGTCGCCATCATCGCCTGTAATATCTTCGTTCAGTGGAGGAACGGTTACTTTTCCGTTTTTATCGGTTGTATCGCTTACAGATTTAGGCTGTTCTGGTTCTTCAGTGTTTTCTGATTCTTCTGTTGCTTCCGGTTCGGTTGTGGAAGCAGGAGTTTCATCAGGCTGCTTAGATTCAATCTCAGCTTCCGTAACAGTAACATTCATACCAAATACAGGGAAGTTGTCTGCCTTATTCAGAACAGTTACAGTAACACGGTTGTTATAATCATCCACCTTCACACCTTCGGGAAGTTGAACAAAAATAGATTTAATTTCCTGCGTATTTCCCTCAGAATCAGCTTCACCTTGTGCAGTGTTAAACGTAATAAATGCTTTTTCGATTGCTCCCGTTTCATTTACAACCGTTACGATATATCCGTCCACTTCCGAATAGCCATTGACATCAGTATAATCAACATTAGTTGGTGGAACGGTTGCTTTTCCGTTTTCATCGGTAAGGTTGGTTTCTGTCTTTTCTTCGCTGTCTACAAATGTCACGCTCATATCTTTGACAGGAGCATTGTCCTTATCGGTTACGGTTGCTGTAATTCTGTTGTTATAGTCAAAAACAACACCTTCCGGCAATTTTGCATTCAGCTTGCCGTCTGCAATCGTAATAAAGGCATTTTCAATCGTTTTTTGCTCATCTGTAATCAAAACATTATAGCCATTTACAACGCCTTTACCTTCACTGTCTGTGTAGTCCTCTGTAAGAGGAGGAACAACCATTTTACCATTTTCATCTGTTATTCCTGTATATGTTGTTTCTGCAATATCTTTTACTGTGACAGATGTGTCAGGCTTTGCTATTCCCATTGAATCAAGGACAGTTACGGTAATTCTGTTTGCATGGGTAATTGTCTTATCTTCGGGTAGAGTGACTGAAATAGTGCCATCCTCATTATGAATAACATGGGCGCTTGGAATAAATCCTACTTCGTCATTGACAATGACGTTGATACCGTTTACATTAACCTTACCGTCTTCATCAGTATAGCCCTCGTTTGTGATAGGGAGTGTAACTTTGCCGTAAATGTCGGTAATGCCTTTTTCAATGTAATCTGCACTACCCAATGCAATTACCGTTACCCCTGTTTGAGGTTTTCCGTTTTGGTCGGTTACTGTAATGATAACAGGATATTCGCTTGTTGGTTTTACACCTTCGGGAAGATCTACAACAAGGTTATTGCTCTCTCCGATGTAAATATCGCAGTTTGGGATAACAACATTAGTCTTATCTGTCACGGTAACAACGTAGGTTTTTTTCTCATCACCGTCTTCTGTGCCAATTGTGCCGTTATCATCTCCTGTTGAGCTTTGATTGTTTGGTACAACAAGCTGTCCGTTTTTGTCTGTTGCTCCGGTAGCAGCGTTATTATTCTTATCATAAATAAAAATCTGCAAATTCTCTTTCGGTTCTTGTGTTTCTGTATGGAATATGGTAATCGTTGTGCGATCCTCATAGTCAAGCAATCTGCCTTCAGGAAGTTTAATTGTCACATTGTCATCAACATCTATACTGATTTCACTGTCAAACACTGGCTTACCGTTTTCATCTGTTAGAATAATGGAATAATTTCCGACTTCTGCATCGCCGTCCTCATCTGAATGGTCGGTGTCAACAAGTTGAGGAATTTCCGCTGTTTGCATTGTAGTACCACACGTTAAACATTCAATGTGTTTACTTCCAGCGTTTTCAATCGTTGCAGGAACGTCTACAATCCATTCCGACGGCTTGTGTCCAAGTGCATTTACATAGTCGGCATTATGATTTTCGCCGCATACCTTACAGGTATATGTTGTGTATCCTATATCCGTACAAGTCGGCTCTGTTACAGCCTTTTCATAATCATGAGGTAGTTTGTCGGTGTAATTATCCTTATAAGTATCACCGCAAGTCTCACATACATAGGTTGTATAACCCATTTCAGTACACGTCGGCAGCGTTACTGTTTCGGTATAATGGTGCTGTTCACAGTCGGTAATATCTCCGATATACTCTTTTCCACAGTCAGGGCATTTATATACAGTGTATCCATGCTCTGTACAAGTAGGAGGAATAACCTCTTTGTTGTAATTGTGCTCTGTCATTTCTGTGTAGTCTGAAACATAACTATCGCCACAGTTTGCACAAGTATAGGTTGTGTATCCCATTTTTGTACAAGTAGGAGGAGTTACAACTGCCTTATACTCATGCGGAAGCTTGTCTGTGTAATCACTGACGTAGCTTTCGCCACAGGATTCACAAGTATAGGTTGTATAGCCCATTTCGGTACAGGTAGGCGTTGTTACAGACGGGATAAATCTATGTTCAGCTTTGTCCGTAAAATCTGCTGTGTAGCTGTCACCGCACTCTGAACACTCATACACGGTATATCCCATAGCTGTGCAGGTCGGAGGTACAACAGTTATTTCATAGCTGTGATCTTTCGGAAGTTCCAAAACTATTCCGCACACTTCGCAAAGCTGAGGCTGTGTACAGGTTGCAGCTGCTCCCGGTGTATGTCCTGTTGCAGACTCTGCTTTAATCATTTTTTCATCACAGTTTAAGCAATGAAATTCAATCACACCGTCACTGGTGCAAGTGGAAGATGTAACTTTTGTACCTTCGTCCCACTGATGTCCTGTAGGATCGGTGTAGTCTGAAACATAGCTTGAGCCGCACATTGTACAGGTAGAAGTTGTATAGCCTTTATCGGTACATGTAGGCTCCTTTGTAATGCGTTCATAGGAATGTGCAATTAAAGGCTGAATATCTGTAATAAAGTTATCACCGCATACCTCACACGTATGTTCTGTGTATCCTACATTTCTGCAAGTAGGGTTAATAACTTTTGTGTTATAACTATGTTCTGCAACAGGCGTTGTTGTTTCGTGAAAGTCACCGCACTTTTTACAAAGCGTTAAAACAAGCCCGCCTTGCTTGCAAGTTGCTTCACGGATTGTAATATCCTCATAGCTGTGTCCCGTTGCAGGAGTATAGTTTCTCTTTTCCAATCTTCCGCAACCATTGCATTGCCAACGCTCAAAGCCTAAATCAGTACAAGAAGGTGCAACGGTTTCAACATAACGGTAATCATGAACATGGGGAGCTTCTGTATTACCGCCTGAGCTTTCACTGCCTGAATTATCAGCCAATAACCAAACATAACTTACGCCGTTTTCCGTCATGTTATTGCCGTCATATTCATAATCAATCTCATAGTAGACGGGATAATATCCGGCTTCTGTATAATTTGGGGCAGAGGTCAGATTGCATTTTTCTGCTGTCGTTCCGTAACGGATACTGGTATGTACACTTCCGTCCGATAGGTCAGACACCTCTACAGTGTGAGATTTTCCATCAGTTGCTCCGTAATACGATGAAACAACAGTTTTTGCCGGAATGTATTCGCTTGTTTCAAAGCCACAATCTTCGCAATGCTCTGAAACATAGAACCTGTTATTTCCAAGCTGTCCGTCAACAATTTCCGTGAAGTTATGTTTTTCCAGTTGTTCGGTTGCTCGTGCTTTTGTACCTTTGCAGAATTGACAATACTGTCCTTTCTTTAAGACTGTCGTATGATAGCTGTCATTGTACTGCTCATATGTTGTGTTATCAAAATCAAGGAAAAAAGCATTATCACAGCTATTGAGACTATATACATTTTTGCTAAAATTATATGCACCTTCTCCGTCAACCGAGTTTATGGTTCCACAGGTTTGACAAACAGATTTAGTCCAATGATACGTTGTGTAGCTCGCATCAACTCCCGGCAATCCATCATCTACATTGCCTTTTGTTACACCGTCTGTCATTGTACCATCAGAGAACATTACACCTCTGTTTAATGCCGTGCTGCCTGATTTAGTATATTCAGGTACTCTGTAAGTTAAGTTCACTGTATCTTTATTGCACACACAGCAATAAACTGTTTCTTGTGTTACCGTTGCATTAAAGTCAAGCTCATTGCTTCTTCCGTTTGACGTTATCCAGGTATCGGCAGGATCGACATATTCGTTAATCTGTGCCGCATTTACTGTTATTGACGGAAGTGTACCAATAAGCATAACAGCCGTTAAAAAGCCGGAAAATATGGTTCGTATTGATTGTTTTGTTTTCATATTTTTTTAACCTCCATTATTTATTATTTTGATTTGTCTTTCATTCACTCCGCTAAGGTGGAATGTACCGATAGATTAAAAAGCTCATAATCATTACAGCTCCTGTCCGTGTGTTTTTGTATCTGTTTTTTTACTCAAATTCTCTTTTTTCGGCTCAACAGATATTGCCATAATACCTTTGCCCATTTTCAGAAAAGCCTCCGGGTTTTTAAACATCTTTTCAAACTTATCCCTGTATTCAGGCTGCAACGAGGTAAAATCTTCATCACCTAATCCGCAAACAAAAAATGTTCCGGCAATAATATCAATGATGTTTCCGTTATCGTCTTTAACTGCACGGTTGAGCTCAGAGCCGTTCATTTTTCCTTCCTCATTACAGACAAGAGCGACGGGTTCATCAAAGAAATATGCAGCCTGTATATCACCTCCCACAATTTCTTGCATAGAAGAAAGACCTGCTTTGATAACGGTCATTTCAGCGAGTTGACCGGGCTTAACAAGCAGGACTTCCATCGTATTTTCTTTTTCTATTTCTTTTTCTTTGCCGTCAGCGTAGGAAACATCGTAAAAATCATCACTGTCTAAAATGATTTCTGAGTCTTTCCACATATCTTCAATCAACCGTTCTGCCTCCTCACGCGATTCAGCCTCAATAGAAACTGTCTTTTGGAGGGTTTCGGTTATTGTTACCTCGTACTCTTTCATCGTCCATCACCTCTCTTTCCGTCATAACAGTGAAAAAAGTACAGATTGTTCCATTATGGAACTGCAAGTAAGGGCACATAGGGCTTTTAGGATCAAGCTTATAACTCTCAGCTCCGGTTTTGCATTTCGGACAAAATTTAACATCCATAGCTTTACTCCTTTCATCGTTCAGGCTTCTTTTGCCTGTTTCTCATCCAAACATCTAAAAGTTTTATAATTGTATTTCGCATTTGTCTTGCTGAAAAAGAACGTGGAAAATATTTACTTATTTCATCGCTGTCCAAAACGATTTTATCCAGCTCGTTCTTCTTTTCCTCGGACATAATTTCACGCATTGCGTCAACGGTGCAGATCCCGGATTGGCTTAATTTTTTGATACGCTGAGCCTGAGAAAGGGAAGGACTGTTTTGCGAATATTCCATTGCATCTAAAAAACCCTGCTGTTCTTCTTGCGTTAAATATGCAAGTTCAACCGCAGGGGTTAGAGATATTTCTTTTTTATCTACCTTGGATAATAGCTCCGGAATAAGCTCTGCCAGACGTATATATCGTTTTACTTGCGTTGCGCTGTCTCCGACTTCAGCACCTAATTTTGCTGCTGTCCATGACTTCGGTCCAACTTGGTCCGAAGTTGAATTTTCCCTTTGCCCCTGATGTTTTAGGGCGTCCATTTTCATTTTGTATGCAAGTGCTCTTTCACTCGGCAAGATATTTTCTCGTTGTAAATTACTGTCCACCATAAAAATAACGGCTTCATCGTCCGTAAGATTTTTTACTATGACCGGAATTGTTTCAAGACCGATTGCTTTACAAGCGTGCAGTCTTCGATGCCCCGATATTATCTCATAACCACCTCCGGGATCGGGACGAACAACAGCAGGAGAAAGCACGCCTACTTGAGCAATGCTGTCGATTGTCTGTTGCATCAGCTCATCATCCAATACCTTAAACGGATGGTTTTGAAACGGGTGCAATTCGGAGATTTTCATTTCAATAATGGTATTTGAATCAATATTCGGCTCTTTGTTTGCTGCCATGTTTTATCACCTCCGTTTCAAATCCTCATGTAAAGCAGTGTTTTCAGCCATATAGATCATTCCTTACCATGTTAGAAAGAGTAGTATCAGCTGTGGCAGGTATGTTAAACAGTGATGTAATCATATATGCTTTTGTATTGTGGATTTTTTCGTTTCGCATTGTAAAGTCAAGAAGAAATGCATCCATTTTCCTATAATCAATTTCAAGGAATCTATGTTTAACAAGCTCAGCAGGATATTGCCTTTTTTCGATGGTATAGTACGGAACATTTACAGTCATTACCTCAGCCATAACATTCACAATTTCATCTATGACTGATTTATCGTAATTAAATACAAGAGAATCATAATCGATATTCTCTTTAATCTGTTTGACATTTTGTCTATATCTATCAATCGATCCTATTGATTCGCTAAGATTGATAGATGGATATTTAATACCATCTTTATTTAATTCTTTTTTAATTGTTTTATCTTTATTTATTTGCGTTGAATTTTCCAATATAGGCTTTTCCTGTGTTGGATTATCCAATATTGGATTTTCCAACGTAGGTTCTTCCAACATAGGGCTTTCACTTTTTACCGGAACGGTAACAGGAAATTCACGAATAATATATTCTGTATTTGTAAGTTGCCCCTTTTCATTCCGTTTTCTATGGCGTTCAATATATCCTTGTTGTTCAAGTTCGATGATAGATACCCTAATTGCATCAATCCCTTCTTTACAGATCATAGATAAGCCTTTCAATGTATAATCCCATTCATCCGGCAGACTAAGCATAAGAGAAAGTAATCCTTTGGATTTAAGAGATAGTTTCTTATTTCGTAAATGATGATTTGACATTACTGTATAATTTTTGCTTTTTTCAACTCGAAATACGGACATGGTAAACCTCCTTTCATAAATTTGGGTACAAAAAAAGCGCGTTCACATAACTCATATCGAGCAGCAAACACGCTTTTCAGTATTTATATTAAATTTTAAAATTTATGACAAAAACAATTTTATTTTGTCATATTTGTTCAAACTCTGACAAAACTGACAAAGGGAAAATTTTATCCTGAGTCAATCAAAAAAATGATGAAAAATAGCTCTAAAATTAACCCCAAATTTGTCCCCGGAAAGGTCTAAAAAAGCAAATTAACCCTTTTTTGTCCCCGAAAAATTGGTTTAAACCGGGTTAAATTCCGTCAAATTTTGTCAAAGAAGACAGAGATTTTCGGGCATAGAAAAAACCCAGAAACCGCATGGTTGCTGGGTTTTTGGGTGTTTTCGATTGTGATTTTATCTCTTTGAGAACTGCGGAGCACGACGTGCGGCTTTGAGACCGTACTTCTTTCTCTCTTTCATTCTGGGGTCACGTGTTAAGTATCCCTCAGCCTTGAGAATGGGTCTGAACTCCTCGTCAACCTCCAGGAGAGCTCTTGCAATACCGTGACGGATTGCGCCTGCCTGACCTGTGAAGCCGCCGCCGCTGACGTTAACCAAAACGTCAAACTTGCCCAAAGTCTTTGTGGCGTTCAAGGGCTGGCGAACAACAACCTTCAAGGTCTCCAAGCCAAAGTAATCGTCAATATCTCTCTTGTTTATTGTAATCTTACCTGTGCCGGGTACCAATCTAACCCTGGCAACAGAACTCTTTCTTCTACCTGTTCCGTAGTACTGTACTGAATCTGCCATAATTATCTAAGTCCCCTTTCTTAAAACTCACGTGTCCACTCAATCGGAGACTGAGCAGCGTGTTCGTGTGTACCGTTAGCATAAATTCTGAGCTTCTTTAAAGCCTTGCGTCCCAGAGTGTTGTGGGGCAGCATACCTGAAACAGCCAATTCCATAGCCTTTTCGGGTCTCTTTTCCATAAGCTCTTTATAAGATACTTCCTTCAGGTGACCGATGTAACCTGTGTGTCTGTACCACTTCTTCTGCTGGAGCTTGTTTCCTGTGAGAACAGCGTCTTTAGCGTTGATTATGATAACATACTCGCCGCAGTCAACACCGGGTGTGTACTCGGGGCGGTGCTTACCTCTGAGGATTGTTGCAGCCTGAGCGGCAACACGACCGAGAGGCTTGCCGGCAGCGTCGATAACGTACCATTTCTTTTCGATTTCATTAGCTTTAGCCATATAAGTTGACATTGTAATGAATACCTCCTAATATATAATAGTTAATCATTATTACAAAATAAAAGACGTCCGAGGACGTCAACAATCGACTTTGCTATTATAATACGGTTTACAGCTTTTGTCAAGCACTTTTTTGAAAAAATTAATTTAGCTCGATATAAACTCCTTTATTCTTTGCTATTCTCTTAATATCTCTTGTTTACTCGATTACTGTTTACAATTTTGTGCAAAATGACGATAGAAACAGACAAACGAAAAACCACTACCGTAATAGGTAGTGGTTAATCGGAGCTTGCTGCTCTTGGAGCTGGTGATGGGACTCGAACCCGCGACCTGCTGATTACAAATCAGCTGCTCTACCAACTGAGCTACACCAGCGAATAAATCTGCGCCTTCTGCGCACCGACGAGTTGTATAATACCACATTTTTTAAGCCTTGTCAACACCTTTTTTTAAAAAAATTTAATTTTTTTCAAAATTTTTAGATACTGCTCTTGCAGTGGAATTTATTCCATATAATTTGTATCATTACATTGGTTATATATTGCCGTACCCGGTTCCGTCCGCCAGACCCGGGCGGGGTCGGTTTTGCCCTTCGGGCAAACCGATTGGGGCTTTGCCCCAAACCCCTGCAAGATTTTGATAAAGGCTTTATCAAAATGGCATGGTTTCAACAGGATGAAAATTTTTCAAAAATTTTATTTTTTATTAATTGAAGTCCCCTTTATTATATAGTATAATCTTTAGTATAACTATTATCGGGAAAAATATAAGTATAATTCACATCTTTTTTTAATACTATGAATATTATTGAAGTACAAGACCTAAAGAAGTTTTATATAAAATCTAAAAATCCTCTTACAAAGCTGCGGGGAGCCTTGTTCGGCTGCGGCGGCATAGACCGTGAACAAATTTTTTGGGCGCTTAAAAACGTGAGCCTGTCTGTCAGGGCGGGGGAATGCGTAGGGATTATCGGCAGGAACGGTTCGGGAAAGTCCACCCTATTAAAAATCCTCAGCGGAATTTCCGAGGCGGACGGCGGGAAGGTTGCCGTGGGGGGCAGCGTTTCCGCCTTGCTGGAGCCGGGGGCGGGATTTAACCCGGAGTATTCGGGAATAAAAAACGTATATTTAAGCGGAGCTATGAGCGGAATTTCCAAGGCGCAAATAACAGACAATATGGAGGATATTTTGGCATTTGCGGAAATTCCCCGTGAATTTTGGGAGCTTCCCGTCAGAACATATTCTGCCGGAATGATTATGCGTTTGGGTTTTTCCGCCATGGTGAGCCAAAACTCGGATATAATTCTTGTTGACGAGGCGCTGGCGGTAGGGGACATACGTTTTCAGGCAAAGTGTTTTAAACGTTTTGAGGAGTTAAAGAGCGTGGGCAAGACGGTGCTGTTTGTGTCCCATGACATTGACGCTGTGCGCAGGTTCTGCACAAGGGCGGTTTGGCTGGATGACGGCAAGGTTGCGGCGGACGGAGACGTAAAGCATGTGACCTCTAAGTATATGGAGGCCTGCGTTCAACAGGAGAGAGGGGAATATTCAGGCGGGTATATAAATCATTACGGCAGCCATATGGGCTCGATTGAAAAAGTTTACGCCAACGAAAGCAGAGCTTTGGGAGAGGGAACCGAGATAGTGGTTGAACTGAATGTTCCGGAGGAAATCGACCTGAAAAACGCAGGAGTGTCTGTAGCAATTAAGGATAAATACGGGCTTGATTTGTGCGTTTTTCAAACGGATAGGCCGCTGAGGCACGGAAGCAACAGTGTTAAATTCATTTTTGAAAACAGGCTGACAAGAGGAGAATACACTGTTGCGGCAGGATTTGAAGATAGGGGAAAGAGGCCCATTTATTATTATGAGTATATAGAGGGTGCGTGCAAAATCAGGTCGGAGGCGGAGCCCGATATTTTCGGGCTGGTGTCCCTGCCATGCGAAATAATTATGGGGTGATATTTTGAAAGATAAGCAGTCCGGGGGAATGACCTTGTTTAATTTGCTGGGAGGAAAAAGCACCGGCTTATGGCTGGCGCTGAGAAAGTGTTTTTGCGAACTGAAAAGATATAAGTTCGGAAAGAGCCTGAGTCTCGGCGGCGGAAGGCTGCCGGAGAAATACGCCCTGCCCGTCTCGGTTATAATCTGCACCTGCAACAGAACGGAAAAATTGCTGGATGCGGTGAGCTCGGTGCGAAACCAGACCCTGGACGGCAGCCAATATGAAATAATCGTAGTGAACAATGGGACGGAGTTTGACGGCAGGGTGTCGGGCAAGCTGTGGGATGTTTCGGTGATAGAAGAAAGGCGGCAGGGGCTGTCCTATGCCAGGAATACGGGAGCGAAAGCGGCAAAGGGCAGATATCTGGTGTTTATAGATGATGATGCGGTGGCAAGGCCGAACCTGCTGGAGCTGGTAAAGGACGCCTTTGAAAAGCATAAAAAGGCGGGAATAGTCGGTGGGCAGATATTGCTGAGAGCCGAACCCTCATGCCTTGATATAGTTCTGCCGGGACATGAGTCGGTCTGGAGCCAGTACACGGTGAACCACAAGAGATACAGAGAGGTGAGCCGACAGTACGAGTTTCCATTTGGAGCCAACTTTTCCGTCAGACATTCGGTGCTGGATGCGGCAGGGGGATTTGATGAAAGCTACGGCCGTGTAGGAGACGATTTCGGAGGCGGAGAGGAGACTGCCCTGTGCTTTAAGACGTTGGAACTGGGGTATAAAATAGGGATAGAACCGAGGGCTGTGGTGTACCATAAGGTTGACAGGGAGCGGTTCACAAAAGAGCATATAAGGCGCACAATTCGCGCGGGAATATTGACCACCTACAGGCTCTATCAGGACGGGTACAGCCCTGCGGCGTGGGACAAGAGCTATGCGGAGGAGCGCGTCAGAATTGCCGAAAAGGAGATACTGCGCCTTAAAGACAACAAGGCGGACGAATTGGAAATATTTTACAAGGAATGTGAAAAGGATGGATTTAAAGAGCTTGCTCAGTCGATTTAGAAGTATGCCGAATTACTTTGAGGAGTATAAGGCTAAGTTTGCATGTATATACGGCGACGTTTTATCTCAATTGGAGGAGGTTGGCGCAGACGGACTGGTGTCGGTGGTGCTGCCTGTGTACAACGGCGAGGCGTATTTGAACGAGGCAATAGACTCAGTCCTTGTCCAGACCTATTCTAATGTTGAGCTGATTATTGTGAACGACGGTTCTGTTGACCAAACCGAGAGGATTGCCCTGGAATACAGAGACAAATATCCGAATATAAAGTATATCAAGAATGAAGTAAACCGCAGGCTTCCCGCCGCCTTAAATACGGGATTTTCGGCGGCGCGGGGGCAATATTATACGTGGCTCAGCCACGATAATATAATGCTGCCCGAATTTGTTCGGACTATGGTTAAGGAGCTTGAAGAGAACAGAGAGGCGGCGATGGTGTACGGCAACATGCGGCTTATTGATGAAAAGGGAAAAATTTTGCGTGGCAAGGGCTGGTATGAAATTCCGCCCCTAAGCGGAAATGTAATTCTGCCGCAGACCACGGCAGAGCTTAACGATGTGGCAAACAACACCGTGGGAGCGGCGTTTATGTATCGGGCAAAGGCGGCAGCTTTTCTGGGCGGATATGACGAAAATCGATTTGGGATTGAGGATTATGATTATTGGATGCGCATGAACGAGGTGTTTGAAATAATTCACGCCAAATCGGCGGAACCTCTCTATCTATATAGGTTTCATGACGGCTCTTTAACCGCCAGGGACAGGGAACTTAAAATAACGGAAAACCGACCGAAGCTTATGAGCTTTGACAAGGAGCGGCGGCGCAGGATAGTGGGCGGCATAAAACAGGGCAGCCTTGAAGAACTGAAAAGGCGTATGGGCTAAAATATTCGTTTTTCGACTTTTTCGGTGTAAGAAAATAGGAAATAATCGCTTTTACTCAACAATACGTACAAAAACTAAAACTATATTTTGTGCACTTTTCTTTGCAATTAAAATAGACAAAATTTTGGAACTATGGTAAAATAATGTTGTTTAATATATATAATATAAACAAAGATGTCTCCCGCTCATCTTCCCGTTTCGGGAGCCCTGGGGCGGGCGCCGTTCAACATTTCAATCGGAGATGATAATTTCCGATGAAACGTTGAGGAGCTGACGCTCCCTTTGTGTATTGCAATCTGCCCAGGTTCCGCCTTTTGCGGGCAAACGCAGCGTTGCTTTGATTTAAAATGGTTCTGAGTGTTTCAACTCATTCAGGAATAAATATAAGCATAGGAGAATAAAGTTATGGGAGATTTTGATCTTTACGAGAATGCGAAAAAAAGAGACGCCGGGACTTATATTGATGACGCGCCTATGTATCTGTTTAATCAGGGCGTGAATTATGAGGCGTACAGAATGCTTGGCGCCCATAAGTGGAAGTCCTTTGACGGCAAGGACGGGTACTTGTTTGCCGTGTGGGCTCCCCATGCAAAGAGTGTTTCCGTTGTGTGTGACGGCAATGGCTGGGACAGGAACAAGGGTAGAATGTACAAGCATACCGACTTCGGTATTTGGGAGGCTTTCATAGAGGGCGTTGACGAGGGGCAGTGCTATAAATTCAGCATTGAAACATTCAGGGGAGATATTTTGCTTAAGTCAGACCCCTTTGCGTTTTACAGCGAGGTCAGACCGGCAAACGCATCCGTTACGGCGGATATAAGATATGACTGGAATGACGCTAAGTGGATTGAAAAAAGAACCGCAACCCCTTTGTATGACAAGCCGGTTAATATATACGAGATGCACTTTGCTTCTTGGAAAACCCATGAGGACGGAACCTATCTGACCTATAAGGAGATGGCTGACGAGCTTATTCCCTATGTGAAGAAGATGGGATACACTCATATCGAGGTTATGCCCCTGGCGGAATACCCCTTTGACGGTTCATGGGGTTACCAGGTTACGGGCTATTACAGCGCCAACAGCCGTTTCGGCAAACCGGACGAACTGAAATACTTCATCGATCAGTGCCATCTTAACGACATAGGCGTTATAATGGACTGGGTTCCCGCCCACTTCCCGAGAGATGCGTACGCTTTGGCAAAGTTTGACGGTGAGTGCCTCTTTGAACATCCCGACAGCAGACGGGGAGAGCATAAGGAATGGGGAACTCTGGTGTTTGACTGGACAAAGACGGAGGTTTGGTCGTTCTTGATTTCAAACGCGCTGTTCTGGCTGTCCGAGTATCACTTTGACGGTTTGAGAGTTGATGCGGTTTCCAGTATGCTGTATCTGGACTATAACCGTCATGACGGAGAATGGCTTCCCAATAAGTACGGCGGCAAGGAAAACCTTGAAGCAATTGAGTTTTTGCAGAAGCTGAACATGGCGGTGTTCGAGCGGCTGCCCAACGTGATGATGATAGCGGAGGAGTCCACCGCTTGGGGAGGAGTTACGGCTCCCGCCCACGAGGGAGGTCTGGGCTTTAACTTCAAGTGGAACATGGGCTGGATGCACGATGTTCTGGATTATATGCAGTGTGACCCCTTGTTCAGGAAGGGCAATCACAGCAAGCTCACCTTCCCCATGATGTACGCATTTGCGGAGAACTATATTTTGGCTCTTTCTCATGACGAGGTTGTTCACGGAAAGAGGAGCCTTATAGATAAGATGTGGGGAACATACGAGGAGAAGTTCAGCGAGCTGAAGCTTTTGTATGCCTTTATGTATTCACACCCGGGCAAGAAGTTGCTGTTTATGGGCGGCGAGTTCGGTCAGTTTGTGGAGTGGCGCTTTGCGGAGCAGCTTGACTGGAGCTTAGAGGAGTATGAAACTCACAGGAAGATGTGGGATTACTCAGCGGCGCTGGGACACTTCTATCAGGAGCACCCCTCTTTCTACGAAATTGAGCGCGAGCTCGGAGGCGAGTGGAAGGGCTTTAAGTGGCTTAAGGCTCAGGACGGGGACAACAGCGTTCTGTCTTACATGAGAATATCCAAAGATGAGAAGGATGAAATCGTTGTTATATTGAATTTTACCCCTGTAAATCACCCGGTTTATACCGTGGGCGTTCCCGAAAACGGAGACTACACGGTTATATTTAATTCCGACGATAAGAAGTACGGCGGAGCGGGAACAACAGGTAAGAGAATATACCATGCAAAGAAAATCCCCACGGATGATTATGATTATTCAATAGACGTTGCTTTGCCGCCGCTGACGGCTTTGTACCTGAAAAAGTCGGCGCCTACAAAAAAGACGAGAAAATCGCCTAAGGTAGTGGGAGCCAAAAAGACAAAAACGGCGTCGGCAAAAGAGAAAAAAGCGTAGAAAATAATTAGTATTATTTATTTTGCACTCAGCAAGATTGGTAATAATTGAAAAATAGGAGGAGATAAAATGAGGTCAAAAGAATGTGTAGCTATGATCCTTGCGGGCGGACAGGGAAGCCGTCTTGGAATACTTACCCAGAGTGTTGCAAAGCCGGCTGTGCCATTCGGGGGAAAGTATAGAATAATCGATTTTCCGCTCAGTAACTGCGCTCACTCGGGTATAGATACTGTGGGTGTGCTTACTCAGTACCAGCCTCTGGAGCTGAATACCTATATTGCAAACGGTCAGCCCTGGGATCTGGATCGTACTAACGGAGGCGTGTTCGTGCTTCCGCCCTATACGTCGGCGGAAAAGGGAGAGTGGTATAAGGGTACGGCGAACGCCATATACCAGAACATCGGTTTTATGGAGCAGTTTAATCCAAAGTACGTGGTTATTCTCTCCGGCGACCACATTTATAAGATGGATTATAATAAGATGCTCTCCGCTCATAAGAAAGCCAATGCGGACGCGACTATTGCGGTTATCGAGGTTCCCTGGGACGAGGCTCCCAGATTTGGTATCATGAACACGGATGAGAATATGCAGATTGTGGAGTTTGAGGAAAAGCCGGCAGAGCCCAAGAGCAATCTGGCGTCGATGGGTGTGTACTGCTTCTCATGGGAAGCGCTCAAGAAGTACCTGGTTGACGATGAGGCAAACCCGGAGTCTGAAAACGACTTTGGTAAGAATATCATTCCGGCAATGCTGGGGGACGGTCTCAAGCTGATGGCGCATAGGTTTGACGGTTACTGGAAGGACGTTGGAACAATCCAGAGTCTGTGGGAAGCAAACATGGAGCTTCTGGACGATCAGCCGGGATGTGATCTTGATGACGAGGTCTGGAAGATTTTCAGCAGAAACCCGGTAAAGCCTCCTCAGTATATCGGCGAGACAGGTTCTCTGAAAAACAGCTACGCCACAGAGGGCTGCGAGGTATACGGAAAGGTTGAACATTCAATCCTGTTCGAAGGCGTTATTGTTGAAGAGGGCGCAACGATTAAGGATTCAATAATTCTTCCCGGCGCCGTTGTCAAAAAGGGCGCTGAGGTAACAAAAGCTATTGTGGGTTCCGACTCGGTAGTCGGCGAGGGCGCTGTAATCGGAAGTAAGGCCGATGACGCGGACAGCACGTATAACAACACGAAGATTTGCAGTGATGATATTACATTGATCGGTCCGGGAATTAAGATCGGCGATGAGAAAAAGGTTGCAGTATGCTCGATGGTTACTGCCGATATATGTTAGTTGATAAAAAATATTATTGAGGTGATATAGATGAAGAATGATATGCTGGGCGTAATATTTTCCGAAAATCCGGAAGCGAGCATGGGCGAGCTCACATCATTGCGCGCTCTTGCCGCAGTTCCCGTTGGCGGAAGATACAGAATAATAGATTTTATGCTGTCCAATATGGTTAATTCGGGAATAATCAAGGTTGGCATCACAACCCCCGTGAACTACCAGTCTCTGACCGACCATCTCGGCACGGGCAAGGCGTGGGATATGGACAGAAAGGACGACGGTCTTTACATACTTCCCCCGAAGGATACAGGCGAATCGGGTGTTGAAGCTATAGGCGGTATTGAGACCCTGAAGGGTATTGAGTCATTCCTTGCAAAGAGCAATCAGGAGTATATTCTGGTTTCTGACTGTAACACAATCTGCAATATTGACTTTGACTTGATTTTGGATGCTCATTTAAAGAATGAGGCGGACTTTACTCTGGTTTACACAAAGGTGGAGGATTTGAGTCCCAAGGATGTTAAGAAGCATATCCTCCTTGATGTGGACGGTATAGACGTTACGGATATGCATATCTATCCCAATAAGCAGGTTACGGATAATTCATATATGCACATGTTTATCACAAGGCGTGAGCTGCTTATGGAAATGGTTGAGTACGCTTCAACTCACGGCAAGCACAAGATTTCAAAGGATATTCTGCTTGACGCTATATCCAAAAACATGAAGGTGTGCGCATACGAGTTTGAGGGCTACCGCAGAAAAATAGACAGTGTTCAGTCATACTACGGCTTTAACCTTGACCTTTTGCGGAAGGAGGTTCGTGACGAGCTGTTCGGTCTCAAGAACGACAGACTTATCTTCACAAAGATTAAGGACACCGTTCCCACTAAGTACTCAAAGACAGCCGAAATAGAAAATTCCTTTATTGCGGACGGCTGTAAGATAGAGGGAACAGTTAAAAACAGCATTCTGTTCCGCGGCGTTCATGTTGCGAAGGGTGCAACCGTTGAAAATTGCATACTCATGCAGGATTCCGAGGTTATGGAAAACTGCCTGGTTGAGAACGTAATCTTCGACAAGGGCGTAATTTTAAGAAGCGGCAAGAAGCTGGTAGGTCAGGATACATATCCTATGGTTATAGGAAAGGAAATTGTTGTATAATAACGTGCGTGTTCCGCCGTCCGCTTCGGCGGCGGAACTAAGATAAGACGAAAGGATGTGTTTATATGAGTAAAATATTTATGGCTTCATCAGAGGTTTCTCCTTTTGCAAAGACAGGCGGTCTCGGCGATGTTGTAGGTTCTCTGCCCGCCGCTCTCGCTGAGCTTGGCGACGACGTTAGAGTTGCGATGCCCAAGTATGGCTGTATCCCCCAGGAATATTTAGAGCAGATGGAGTTTAAGTTCTTTATCTATGTTCCTCTGGGCTGGAGAAGAAAGTACTGCGGCGTTTTTGAGCTGATAAAGGACGGCGTAACATATTATTTTATTGATAACGAATATTACTTCGGTGATCCGTACCTGTATAAGTGGAACGACCTTGAGAGATTTGCTTTCTTTGATAAGGCGGCTCTTGAGATTTTGAGACATCTGGACTGGAAGCCGGATATTATTCACTGCCACGACTGGCAGACCGGTATGATTCCCGTTCTTCTTAATGCGTATTACGTTAGAGATGAGTTCTATCAGGGAATTAAGACCGTGTTCACCATTCATAATCTGCGTTATCAGGGAATATACTCAACAGACATAGTTGCAGACTTCTTCTCTCTTGATGCGACTTACTTTACGTCCGACAAGCTGGAGTTCCACGGCTGCGCAAATCTGCTTAAAGGCGGAATTGTGTATTCGGACTTCGTGTCAACCGTAAGCCCCACCTATGCCGGTGAAATCCAGACCCCTATGGGCGGCGAGAAGCTGGACGGACTTCTGTCTGCGAGAAATAACTCCCTGTTCGGTATTCTGAACGGTATAGATTACAGTGTTTATAACCCCAGAACCGATAAACTCATTTTTGAGAATTATGACGGCAGAAACGTAATTAATAAGAAAAAAGAGAATAAGATGAGGCTGCAGGAGCAGCTGGGTCTCACGGTTGACGGGGAAAAGGTCATGATCGGTATAATCTCCCGCCTTGTTGACCAAAAGGGATTTGATATAATAGCTGCGGCAATGGGCGAGCTGATGAATATGGATATTCAGCTTGTTGTTGTGGGAACGGGCGAGGCTAAGTATGAGAACTTGTTCAGGCACAATGCGTGGTGCAATCCCCAGAAAATGTCGGCAAACATTATGTTTAGCAACGAGCTTGCCCATAAGGTTTATGCGGCTTGCGATCTGTTCCTTATGCCCTCGATGTTTGAGCCCTGCGGCTTGAGCCAGATGATCTCTCTGGCATATGGTACAATCCCTATTGTGAGAGAGACGGGCGGTCTTAAGGATTCAATCCAGCCCTATAATGAGTTCACCGGAGAGGGTAACGGCTTTAGCTTCTATCCCTACTCAGCTCATGACATGATGCACACGGTTCGCTATGCAATCCAGATCTTCAGCGATAAAAAGGTTTGGACAGAGCTTGTTAAGAACGCAATGAAGCAAGACTTCTCTTGGAGCGAGTCTGCAAAGCAGTACCAGGACATGTATAGTAAGCTTTTGGGCTAAGCGTGAAATACCAAAAGGGGCTGTGCTGACAGCCCCTTTTAATATTCCACCCCCGAGGGCAGGGCGGGCGCCCTGACAGGCATACGAAAAAAAGAATAAAGTAAAGAAATATTTTAAAGCCTAATACCACCCCTGCTCCAATGCTTCTATTCTTGAAAGATATTCAACAAGAACCATGTTCTCCTCGTCATAATCTTTCTTATCAATTCCTCTTGAAATTAGCATGTCCAAACAAAGTTTGGTGCAATTGGTGGATATATGCTCTGTTGTGGTTTCTATTAATGCGTATACGTCCTTATATTCGTATCTCCTGTCTCGCAAAAGCTTGTGATACTCCCGACCCTCGCCTTCGTCCTTTACTGTAAACAGCAGAAATTCCATATCATCTTCCGACAGGTTTAATTCTTCAAACTTATCTGAACTTAAAATTTCTATTATTGCGGGCCTTTTTATATAAGGGTCATAAAACGTATCAACATCTGCTTGCTCTATGAAATCCTTTTTTAGCCATGCTTTGTAAAGTTCAACAGGGCTTAGCTTGCCGATATTTAAGACCTTGTCTTTGTATTGCCGTATTAAGCGCTCACAACCATTCATTTCAAAAGTCATCCTCCATTTTCAGTAACCGGAATTTACTTTTATTGTATTCAAGCAGACCGTCCTTTTTCATTTTAGATAGTTCGCTGCACATGGCGCTTCTGTCCACGCTCAGATAGTCTGCAAGCTGCTGCCTGTTAAAGGCGATTTCAATAGTGCGGCTTCCCGCCTGCTTGGAGCACTCGGAAAAATATGACATCAGTCTGCCTCTTATGGATTTTGCAGACGTATGCAGTATTCTTCTTGAAAGCTGCAAGTTTTTGTTCGCTGTTATACGCAGCAGGTTTTTTATGATTTTGCTGTGACAGCCCTGCAAATCAAGTATCTTGTCAATATCAAAAAATACTATTTCCGTATTCTCGTCCGCTACGGCGTTTACCATCATGGGCTCGCCGTCTGTGCAGGCATATGTTTCTCCGAATATATTCCCTCCGTCAATACGGCTCAGTATGCTTTTATTTCCCCAAAGGTCGTCATTCTCAATTATAACGCTTCCGCAGATAACCATGCCTATGCTGCGTACAGCTTCGCCCATGTGAAAAATAATCTCGCCCTTTTTGTATTTTCTTGTATGCGCTTCTATACACTCAAACAGCTTCTCTAATTCGTTTTTATACATTCCGTGGAAAAGCTCCGTGTTCAAGAAAAATTCCAAATCCATAATATTTCTCCGATTTTGTTGTTATAACAACAGATTATCTAAGCTTATTATATTATTATATCCAGGTAAAGTCAAGAAATCGGAGGTTATCATGATTAGAAAAATAATTAATATTGACGAGAATAAATGTAATGGCTGCGGCTTGTGCGCCGACGCCTGCCATGAGGGAGCAATCGGTATGATAGACGGAAAAGCTCGGCTGCTGAGAGATGATTACTGTGACGGTCTCGGCGACTGCCTGCCCGTATGTCAAACGGGAGCGATTACCTTTGTAGAGCGTGAAGCTGCGGCTTACGATGAAGCGGCGGTAATGAAAAATAAGAGTGCGCAGGTGAACGGAGCGCAGCTGCCCTGCGGCTGCCCAGGGTCACAGTCTAAGGCTATTGCTCGTAAAAACAGCAAAGTTGAAAACAATAATTCATCGAATATTGGTATCAGTCAGCTGAGGCAATGGCCTGTGCAGATAAAGCTTGTTCCGATAAACGCCCCTTATTTTGACGGGGCAAGGCTTTTAATCGCCGCCGACTGCACAGCCTATGCCTACGCCGCCTTTCATGAGGATTTCATTAAGGGGCACATAACCCTGGTGGGATGCCCCAAGCTGGACAGCGTGGATTATTCGGAGAAGCTTACGGAGATCATACGTGAAAATAATATTCAAAGCGTTAAGGTTGTGCGCATGGAGGTTCCTTGCTGCGGAGGCTTGGAGAACGCAGTAAAAACAGCCCTGCAAAACAGCGGTAAGTTTATTCCGTGGCAGGTGGTTACCATATCCACAGAGGGAGATATATTGGAATAGCTTTGATAAAGGCTTTGCCTTTAGAAACTATTGCATAGCCCTGCTTCGTCCGCTCCGGTATTTGGGGCGGACGATTTGCCAAAGTATTTCATTTAATAAAAATTACATGTGTTTGGAATAAAAAAGCATATTAATCATGTAAATAAATATGCCGCTAATGCGGCGGGGACTGCGCGCCTCACGTGTCGCCTACGGCGACCTGCCGTGCTTGCGTTCCGCCTTTGACCAAAGGCGGGGGATTTTGCCGCCCTCCTCCCCAAACCCACAGGGCGGGCCTGTTTGATATCTTTTGCAAAATGCGGCTTATTTCTACACTATACACTCTACATTCTACATTGGTTTATAGAATTTTCTTCATGTTTTCAAACAGCTTTATGTGTTTCAGTATATTATTATAGACTGTTTCCCTGTCGGGCTCGTTGAGGATTTCATGGCGCATTCCTTCATAGAGCTTATAGCCCACATAGGAATACCCCGCCTCATGCTGCTTGCCTACCGCCTCTGTAAACTTTTTATACCCAAGCATACAGGAGTCCTCGGTTCCCGACAGGAACATAATAGGCAGGCCGGGATTTTTCGCCGTTTTGGTGTTGCCCACATATGTTTGGTTAAGTAGGGACAGCAGGCACTTGTATCCGTTAATCGTAAAGGAAAAGGCGCAGAGAGGGTCATTCAGGAAATCGGTTACCACGCTTTTGTCGCTGCACATCCAGGCATATCTCTGATTTTCGTTTTTAAAATTAAAATCAAAAATACCTACGAACAGGTCGTTGATAAGCTGGCCTCTGAATCTGTCGCCGCTTATCTTTGAATAGTTTTCCAGAATAGGCGTCACTGCTACAGTGGAATTGTTTGAGCTCGGCGAACCGCAAAGGAACACGCCGTTCGGCAGATTGTCATAACTGCGCAGATATACTCTGGTTACCAGGGTTCCCATACTGTGGGCTATAATATAAAGGGGCAGACCCGGGTACTGCTCTCTGACGTATTCCGAAACGCGGCGCAAATCCTCCACAATGCCTATGTCGCCGTCGTTGTAAAAATACCCCAAATCGTCTGTACTTTTAACGCTCTCGCCGTGGCCTCGGTGGTCGTGGATAATACACACATACCCTCGGCTTGCAAAGAACTCCATCGTTTTGGTGTATCGTTCCTTTCGCTCGGTCATACCGTGAGTGAATTGTAAAATCCCTTTTAGGTTTGCTCTGTTTTTGGGAATATACATCATAACCCCCAAAATCAGCGAATCAAAATCCGAAACCAGTTTGAATTTTTTAACTGTCATAATATCACCCCTTTTATTATGTCGTAATCTTCCCGAATTTAAACCCCGCTCACCGAGTCTGTCGGGCAGGGGCGTTCCCTGTACGCCGTGCCGCCCTCCGTAAATTGGCAGTCGGCGTTTGTGACTTCTATTATTGCCGCTTTAACGCTTTCGTAATCATCCACTGGAACATATAGAGGAATTTCAACGCAGTCGGTATAAATAATTTCGCCCATAATAAGATCTCGGCTGTGGAGCTCATTTTGTATTTTGCCAAGTAATGTGTAGCCGCACTTTAAAGTGAGACTTCTGCACAGCGCCATTTCAATCACTTCACCGGCGAGTATGCCTTGACTTGCGCTTTTGGAATAGGCGTGCACCAGGCCGCCCGTGCCCAGAAGAATACCTCCGAAGTATCGGGTTACCACAACGGCAACGTTTGTCAGCCCCTGCTTTTTAAGCATATCGAGAACCGGCATTCCCGCCGTTCCCGAGGGCTCGTTATCGTCGCTGTACCGCATTATATTATTTTCCTTAATAATATATGCGTATACATTATGGGTTGCGTCCCAATAGTTTTGACGAAGCTCGTTTATAAACTCCAATGCCTCCGCCTCAGTGGCGACGGGCTTAACCGTGGCGATAAAACGGGAACGCTTCTCCACAAATTCCGCAGACGCGGTATATTTAACAGTTTTATAATTCTTATCCATAACGGCTCCTAACTTGTTTAACTTATGCTTTGATTAAATTATACCACGGAGTTTGGGGCTTTTCAATAGATCTTGATTACAAAAATGTTATTAAGAAATGTAAAGTTAAAAAAGCTTTAAAAATATTTTAATAAAAACCTTGATTTTTTTAGAGAAGTAGTATAAAATTAAAAAAGATGATTTGAATAGTGATCAATTAATTAAATCAACAATCACTGCAGCTTAACAGATTACATAGAGATTTTAACAAATTCATGGGGGTGCTACACTGTATGGGCAAAAAGGTTATGGTTGTCGATGATGAAAGAAGTATCGTTGAGATTTTAACGCTCAACTTGAAAAATGAAGGTTATACGGTTTGCGAGGCATATGACGGCGAGGAGGCGGTAAAAAAGGCGGAAAGCGAAAAGCCCGACCTGATCCTTCTGGACGTTATGCTTCCTAATATGGACGGTTTTTCTGTTTGCAGAAAGATCAGAGAAACCTCGAATGTTCCGATTTTGATGATTACCGCCCGTGAGGAGGAGGTAGACAAGGTTCTGGGTCTGGAATTGGGAGCCGATGACTACATTACGAAGCCGTTCAGCGTTCGCGAGCTTTTGGCAAGAGTTAAGGCGAATATGAGACGGGTTGACGCTGTTCCAAAGCAGAATGAGGCCGAGAACGATATAGTTGAGATAGGGGATTTTACTCTCGATTGCAACAGGTATGAGCTGTATAAGAACGGCAAGCTGATTGACCTTACGGTTAGGGAATTTGAGCTGATAAAATTCCTGTCGGCGCAGCCCAACAAGATTTATTCCAGAAAGAGCCTGCTTGAATATGTTTGGGACTATGAGTATTACGGCGACGTGAGAACCGTTGATGTTACGGTCAGACGCGTCAGAGAAAAGATTGAGGATGATCCCTCCCAGCCTAAGCACATTATGACCAAGCGGGGAGTCGGATATTACTTTGCTATTTAACATTGAGCCGGTTTATCCGGCTCTTTTTATGTTACGATTAAATTTCAAAAACGTTTCTCTATTGACTTTGACGTACTTTTATGTTATCTTTTTAATATATGTGTTTATATATGTTGAAAATTGTCTTCGACAATTGATTTAGGAGGGTTAGGTTTGGCAAATATTCAGGAGGAAATGTTAAGCAAGCAAAGCGGAAGTCAGTTGTATTTCGATTACCGAAGGTTTTTCGGTATGTTTGCCGTGTGGGTTGTATGCGCTTTATTTTCGTTTTTCCCGCTTATTTTAAGACCGATGTTTACAAAGGTCGCCTCAACCTTTGACGGAAGCTACTGGCTTATGGTTTTCAGTGATAACGATGTGCTGTATCTGGTGGTGGCCGTCACGGTTACTGCGGTGGGAATGGCGATACTCATGGGAAAAAGAAACTCCGTATTTGTGTACTTTATTGCGGTGATTGAGGTAATTGCTCTGTTTTTGGCGATGATGGGATATCTTATGCTGGAGGGCGACCCTTTGCTGTTTGGAAACAATGTTGTTGCCGTAAACGTGGGCTTTGTTGTCGTTTCGGCAATTCTTGCGGTTGTACTTTTGGTTACTGTTAATTTCAGACTGCGCGAAGGAGCTGAGCGAATATGAACACTGCGTTTTCATTTATTTTGGCAGCAGGGATTTTGTCGGGCTTGAGCTTCTTGATTTGTATAGTATACATTTCGTACAAAGTCTCCGAGTCTTTTCGCAAGACCACGCTGATGGACGCCAAGTTTCCGGAAACAGCGGGATATTTTGATAAGAAGAACTTTGCGAAAAACGCGGAGGCATATTTCAGACCGACGTCAGACGCCAGGATTGCCATGGGCAGTATGTATACAGAAGAGAGAGTAGAGCAGCTTAGAAGAAAGGCTTCTCCTCAAAAATTTCCGAAGGGTAGGTATAAGTAAATGAAAAATAAGAATAATAAAAACGAAAAGGATGCTACAACGCGGGTTATGCCTGTTGCGGAAGGCGGCGAGCAGAGCAAAAGGCGCAGAAGGTCTCCCGACAGCGCCATAGAAAGAGAAGAGACAAACGCGGTAACAGCGGAAAATCAAGCGCTGTTTGAGAGCATCAGCTCTTATAGGAAAGAGACCATGACGCCCGATCAGTACTGGGAGCGTATCTTTTACGTTCACCTAAAGACAAAGGAACTATATATTCTGGCGGAGGAGTACGGCTCGGAGTTAAAGACCTTTTATCTGCCTATAAACAGCCTTAAGGACGCGTACGAGAATATTATTCATATATGCGCCAATGACTACATGGCAAGAACGGGCAACTCTCCCTCCAACAGCAGTTATGTTATGGATAACTTGAGAGCAGCTCTGGGCAACGAGTGCAAAGCGTTTTTTGACACGGCCGATTTTCTGTCAATCCTCCTGCGGAAGAAGATTAACGAGCGGCTCAGCGGGTTTACCTATCCCCAGATTGCGTCGGTGTGGGATGAATACAACGATGTGCGAATGGAGCTTATCCGCGTTAATCAGGAGATTGCGGATATAAGGAACAAGAAGTCCGATTCAAACGACTATTATATTGACGAGGACGTGGAGAGCTACTACAACGAAACCAAAAAGCTGATGCAGTGGTATGTATATGTGGAGGAAAAGATATATCCGAAGCTTGAGCAGAGGTTTAACGATTTCTAAATTTGAATACAGATAATGAGGTTGTGAACCAACCTCTTTTTATCTATTTAGGGCACAGAGATAAAAGGAGGAGATTTGTATGAAAGAGGTTAGGCAGAGGGCAAACGACTTTTCAACGGGAAATATTTTAAGGCATATACTCCGCCTTGCCGTTCCTATGACGGTTGCCCAGCTTATAACCATACTCTATAACGTGGTCGATAGGGCGTACATAGGCAGAATAGGCGGAAGCGGGGGGACTGACGCTCTGACCGGCGTCGGCGTGTGCCTGCCTATTGTGACAATTGTAATGGCGTTCTCCAATTTGGTGGGAGCAGGAGCGGCGCCCCTGATTTCTATTGAGCGCGGCAGAAACAACGGTGAAGAAGCAGAGAGAATACTGGGTAACGCAGTCAGCCTGCTTATTATTATAGGTGCGGCGGTAACAGCGGCAGGTCTTTGCTTTAAGGATAATATATTAACTCTCTTGGGGGCAAGCGAGGCGACAATGCCCTATGCAAGCGCCTACATAACCATATACCTGTGGGGTTCAATTTTCCCGATTGTAACTCTGGGGCTGAACAGCATAATAAATGCTCAGGGCTTTGGCAAAACGGGAATGATGACAATCGCCCTGGGAGCGGTTGTGAATATAATTCTGGATCCGATTTTGATTTTTGGGCTTGATATGGGGGTTGCCGGAGCGGCTGTCGCAACGGTGATTTCCCAAGTGGTTTCGGCGTTGTGGACGGTTTTGTTCCTGCTCAGCCCCAAAGCCGTATATACCATAAGACTTAGGCATATGCTAAGGTTAAAGGCAGGGCGCGTGAAGAAAATACTGTCACTGGGACTTGCGGGGTTTACCATGCTTGCTACCAATGCCGTTGTCCAGTCTGTCTGCAACATGACCCTAAAGCTGTACGGCAGCGATATATACATCGGCGTTATGACGATAATAACATCGGTGCGGGATATACTGACCCTGCCGGTTATGGGGTTTACTCAGGGAGCCCAGCCGGTTTTGGGTTATAACTACGGTGCGGAAAAGAATTCTAGAGTAAAGACCGGAATACGGGCTATGTCCGCCATACTTATAGGGTATACTGCCGGGGCGTGGATTTTGGTTTCGGTTGTCCCCGAGATTTTCATAAGGATATTCACCGACAGCGGCGAGCTGATGTCTGTGGGCACGAAGGCGCTCCATATATACTTTTTCGGGTTTGTGTTTATGGCTTTGCAATTCTGCGGCCAGACGGTGTTTACCGCCCTTGACCGACCGAAGCAGGCAGTGTTCTTTTCCCTTTTCAGGAAGATAATAATAGTGGTTCCGCTGACGCTGCTTCTGCCTATGATTTGGCAGCCGCCCATTGACGGAGTGTTCTGGGCGGAGCCTGTCTCAAACCTTGTGGGCGGCGCGGCGGCGTTCACGACCATGATTTTAACGGTGTACCGAAAACTCTGACTGCGCTCGGGGCGGAGGCGGCGAGCGCAACAGGGCGGGCGACAGGTACACCGATGTAATTATATAAATCATGTGGAATAAGGCACTCGTGAAAATGCCCGCACGGGCGATGAACATACTCCGCAGCGGAGCGAAGAAAGGAGAAATTTTTATGAATATATACACTAACGTAGCTATGGGCGTAATCTTCCCTCTGCTGGGAACAACCTTGGGCGCGGCGACTGTGTTCTTTATGAAAGGCGAGATGAAGTCCGCTCTGCGCAAAACAATGCTGGGTTTTGCGTCGGGAGTAATGATTGCGGCGTCGGTATGGTCTCTGCTCATTCCCGCAATCGAGATGAGCGAGGAGAGCGGCGGCACGGGTTGGCTCCCTGCCGCGGTTGGTTTCCTGCTGGGAATAGGCTTCTTGCTTCTGCTGGACAGTCTCATTCCCCATATGCACTTAAATTCAGATGAACCTGAGGGGCGGTCGGCAAAGCTGCGCAAGTCTACCATGCTTGTCCTTGCGGTGACTCTGCATAACATCCCTGAGGGCATGGCGGTCGGCGTAGTGTTCGCAGGCGTGCTCAGCGGCAGTACAACAATAACCTTTGCCGGAGCCTTCGCTCTTGCGCTGGGCATAGCTATACAGAACTTTCCTGAGGGCGCGGTAATTTCCATGCCTCTAATCGGAAACGGCGTGTCAAAGGGCAAGTCGTTCCTGTACGGATTTCTGTCGGGAGCGGTGGAGCCCTTGGGAGCAATTGTGACTATATTGCTCACGCCGATTATTGTGCCGGTGCTCCCGTATATTTTGGCGTTTGCTGCGGGAGCCATGATATATGTGGTGGTAGAGGAGCTTATTCCCGAGTCCCAGGAGGGAAGCCACAGCAACCTGGGAACCATAGGCGCGGCCTTGGGCTTTGCGCTGATGATGGTTTTGGATATTGCTTTGGGATAAATCTCTGAGAATTGTGTATACTAAGACCAAAACAGCAAAAAGGTGGTATATGCAATGGATAAAGCAACAAACTGCGAGGTTAATTTAAGAAAGGTAGCGGTTATAGGCTGCGGCTTTGTGGGCTCAACCTGTGCCTTCGCGCTTATGCAGACCGGAATGTTTTCGGAAATGGTACTGCTGGACGCAGATAAGGGCAGGGCGGAGGGAGAGGCTCTGGACATCAGTAACGGAGTTCCCCTTAACCGCCCCATGAGGATTTACGCCGGAGACTACGGCGATATGGCAGACGCCGCCATAGTTATTCTGACTGCGGGAGCAGGGCAGAAGCCGGGAGAAACCAGACTGGATCTGGTGCACAAAAACGTGGAAATATTCAAGTCTGTTATTCCCAAAATAAACAGCTGCGGTTTTAAGGGAATTCTGCTGGTGGTGTCCAACCCGGTGGACGTTCTGACCTATGCCGCAATAAAGCTGAGCAGTCTTCCTGAGAACAGAATTATCGGTTCGGGAACAGTTCTTGACACTGCCAGGCTTAAGCACAGGCTAAGCGAGCATTTGGGGGTTGACAGCAGAAGCGTTCACGCCTTCATTGTAGGGGAACACGGCGACAGTGAGATCGCTGCCTGGAGCAGCTCCAATGTGTCCGGAATACCTATGAATACCTTTTGTGAAATGCGCGGTTATTTTGACCATGAGGAGGCAATGATTGAGATTGCCGAAAACGTGAAGAACATGGCGTATGAAATAATCGAGAAGAAAAAGGCAACGTATTACGGCATAGCAATGGCGGTAAAGCGTATTTGCGAAACTATTTTAAGGGATGAAAAGTCTATCCTTCCCGTGTCCTCTATGATGCACGGGGAGTACGGCATTGAGGACGTGGTTTTAAGTATGCCTGCAATCATAGGCAAGGACGGGGTCGAGACAAAGGTTCCAATAACGGTAAGCGAAAGCGAGTGCACTCACCTGCTCAAATCGGCAAAAACTTTGCATGAGGTTATTAAGGATATTAATCTGTAAAAGGATTTTGGAAAACTTGCCCTTTGACTCTATTTGCTCAAAGGGCAAGTTTTCTGCCGCCTTTGGCAAAAGGCGGGAAAGGCGCCGCAGGCGTAAAATCCATTTGCAAAAAGAAAGCCGGAGCAAGCAAGGCTTGCTCCGATGATGTAACACTTATTTAATTTGACATTGTTTGCTGTTCTGTATATAATTATACAAGCAGATAAAAAGGTAATTGAAGGACGGTTAGCCACCCCACTTTATAATGAAAGGGGGTGTTCATCTCCATTATGATACATAAGGAGGTGATTGCTTATGAAATTTGTATTGCGAGTATTTTTACTCGTAATTATATTTCTCATGGTTTTTACCATGAAAGTGATGTAACCGCCCTCGGCTAAGAGCGGTTACAATACAAATATTAATCCTCTTGGCTAACCGAGAATTCGGTTTACCTTTTATCTGCCTTTATTATACACCAATTTCTCCTTAAAGTCAACTATTATTTTTGAGTTTACAGGTGCATATTGTGCATCATTCTTTTTGCTTTTTTCATGCTCTTTTTATCCATCATTGCAAGCCCTATACCGAGCATTGTTCCCAGCATCATTCCCGTACTGAATTTTCCCATAATATTTTCTCCTCTCGTTATTTGGTTTTTGTATTATTTTCTTTAATTTAACAATACTATTATTTGTAGATTAAATCTAAAAATTCCATAAATTTATGGGAAAATATTTACATCGGTAACGCAAATGTAACTTGACGTATTTCCAAATATGTTGTATCATTTTAAATGATACCATAGAATATTTATGATAGAGTGTCCGTACTGTACATATAACAGTGCGTTAAATTTCAATTCCGGAAGGATGATAATAATGGCAAAAGTAATTCCCTTTAAAGGGATTAGATATAATACAGATAAATTTAAGGATTTGGACATGGTTACGGCTCCGCCCTACGACGTTGTTACGGCGGAGGAGCAGCAGGAGCTTTACAATAAAGATGAATATAACGTTATCCGTCTTGATTACGGAATGGACTTTGAAAGCGACGACGATGAGAACAACAAATATACCAGAAGCGCAGCATACTTGGATAAGTGGTTAGAGGAGCAGGTTTTGGTGTATGAGGACGAACCGGCGTTTTATATTTATGAGCAGGTTTTCCAGCTTGGGGATGAGGAGTCTCCCACCCATTCGCTTAAGGGAATAATTTCTCTTGTGCAGCTGGAGGAGTTCTCCAAAAAGGTTATTCTCCCCAATGAGGAGACATTAAAGAGCGCAAAGCGCGACCGCATGGGTCTTATGAGGGAGACGGAGGCTTCCATGAGCCAGATATATTCCCTCTATATGGATTCTGACCAGGCCATAGCGGACATTATTTCGGAGTGCTCCGACAGGACTCCCGATGTAAGCTTCACGACAAAGGAAAATGTTATCCAGAATATCTGGATAATCAAGGATCCCGCCACGCAGAATGTTATCTCAAAGAAGTTTGAGACGAAGCAGCTGTTTATTGCGGACGGCCACCATAGATATGAAACGGCTCTTGCTTACAGGGCGGAACGCCACGAAGAAGACGGCACCGAGGTAGGAACCCAGCCTTATGACTACACCATGATGATGCTGGTTTCAATGGACGACAGCGGCTTGTTCGTGTTCCCTACCCATAGAATGCTGAAAAATATTAACGGCTTTTCGGAACAGATGACGGTCAGCATGATGACGGATGATTTTAATGTCTCCAAGATCTATTTCACGGAGGGCAGCTATGCGGAAATAATCATGACAAAGCTGAGAAACACCGTTGACGAAAAGCGTTTTGCTTTTTATACCGGCGAGAATTATTACTACTTACTGAGGCTTAAAGACGTTCATGTTATGGACGATTTGATAATTGATAAGAGCGATGCTTATAAGCACTTGGATGTTACTGTTCTCCACAAGCTGATTTTGGAGAAGTATTTTGATATAAATGATTTATCCCAGGCAGACCGGGAGAAGCTGGTATTTACGAGAAGGTCCTCGGAGGCTGTGGAAAAGGTGAGAAGCGGCGAGTTTCAGTGCGCGTTTTTGATGAACGGCACCAGGGTTTCGGATATTAAGGACATATCTCTGGCAAATGATAAGATGCCGCAGAAGTCAACCTACTTCTGGCCTAAGCTTGTGACAGGAATAGTAATGTACAAATTTGAGGACTAATAAGTAATCGGGAGGTAATACCAATGAAAATAGGAATAATGGGCTTCGGCGTTGTGGGCGGCGGCGTCGGCGAGCTTATCGCAACAAATGCGGAATCAATCAAACGGCGCAGCGGCGAGGAGATCACCGTTGCAAGGATTCTTGATTTAAGGGATTTTCCGGACAGTCAGTATAAGTGCTTCACAAAGGATTTCAGCGATATATTAAACGACCCGGAAATCGGCGTTGTGGCAGAGGTTATGGGCGGAACAAAGCCTGCCTATGAGTTCACAAAGCAGCTGCTTGAGGCGGGCAAAAGCGTTGTAACCTCCAACAAGGAGCTTGTGGCAAAGCATGGCACCGAGCTGCTGCGCATTGCCGAGGAGCACAACGTGAACTACCTGTTTGAAGCCAGCGTAGGCGGCGGAATACCTATTATAAGACCTCTTTACACCAGCCTTGCCGCCAATGAGCTGACAGATATATACGGTATCCTTAACGGAACCACAAACTATATTCTGACGCAGATGATTAAGGAGGGCGCCACCTTTGAGGACGCTTTAAAGGGCGCTCAGGAAAACGGATATGCGGAGAAGGACCCCACAGCCGATATTGAGGGGCACGATACCTGCCGCAAAACCGCTATTTTGGCATCTCTTGCCTTCGGAAAGGCGGTTGACAGCGATAAAATCCCTTGTGAGGGTATAACAAAGGTGACGCTTGAGGACGTGGCGTATGCAGCAAAGTTCGGTTCGGTTATAAAGCTGCTGGGCATGACCTCAAAGGCGGAGAACGGAGTTTACGCCATGGTGTGCCCCGCTATGATAAGCGAAACAAATCCCTTGGGCGGCATTGACGATGTGTTTAACGGCATTATGGTCAGGGGTGACGGCTTGGGCGACGTTATGTTCTACGGCAGAGGCGCAGGAGCCCTGCCCACGGCAAGCGCAGTGCTCTCTGATATAATCGACACGGTGAAGCACAAGGATAAGCACATTCGCCTGGGCTGGAGCGAGGGCGAGGAGGGATATCTTCTTGACTCAAAGACCCTGCCCGCAAGGTTTTACGCAAGGCTCCATGGCGAAAACGCCAACAGCTCGGCAAGGCAGAAGCTTGCAAACAAGGGCTACGATATAATCACTCTGGAGGGGGATAAATATAAGGACGAATTTGCCGTTATAACCCCCGAGATGTCCGAGTATGACTTTGAGAAGCTGCTGCAGGGCAGTGAGCTTAGCGAGTACGAGGTGCTGGGCAAAATGAGGCTGGTGGCGGAATAAATGGTTAAAGTAAGAGTTCCCGCTACCTCCGCCAACATAGGCCCGGGGTTTGACAGCATGGGTATCGCCCTTGGGCTGTATAATTATGTTACGGCGGAGGAGAACAATTCGGGCAGGCTTGAAATAAATATTTTAGATGACTCCAGACGGTTCTTGCCCGAGAACGAGAACAATTTAATATATAAGTCAATGAAGAGGGTTTTTGACGCAGTGGACTATAAGCCAAGCGGATTAAAGCTCACTCTTGAAAATAATATAATGGTTACCAGAGGCCTTGGCAGCAGCAGCGCAGGCATTGTGGGCGGCGTGGTTGCCGCAAACAAGCTGAGCGGCGGCAAGCTCTCGGTAAACGAAATGCTGAAGTTGGCTGCGGACATAGAAGGGCACCCGGACAACGTAACCCCCGCTCTCCTCGGAGGATTTACGGTCAACGTTGCCACTAAGTACGCAATAAGGTACGTTAAGACAGAGCTTAATCCTGAGGATTTGAGCTTTGCCGCCCTTGTGCCGGACTTCTATTTGCAGACCAAAAAGTCGCGGGGGGTTCTGCCAAAGTCTGTTCCCCATCACGACGCAGTGTATAACACAGGGCACAGCGCCCTGCTCACCGCAAGCCTTATGTCGGGAAAGTATGAAAACATACGCACGGCGGTGGGGGATAAGCTTCATCAGAACTACAGAAAGCGGCTTATACCGAATATGGACAGCCTGTTTCGGCTGTGTTATGATAACGGCGCTCTGGGCGTATATCTGAGCGGTGCGGGGCCGACGATTATCGCCATAGTCAAGGCGGATAACAAGGGCTTTGCCTGCGGTTTAAGCAGGGTTCTTCTGGATAAGATGAAGGACTGGAAGCTGCACATGCTCAAGCCCGACAACGTGGGCGCGTGCATTCTGGAAAGCAGTTGATGAAGAAAGGCGCAGGACGTCTTAAATCGTAAATAATAGACACAGAAAATACAGGAGGGATTTTTTTGGGACTTATCGTTCAAAAATTCGGCGGTAGTTCGGTTGCGGACGCGGCAAAGGTGGAAAACGTGGCGCAGCGCGTAACCGAGACCTACAAGGCAGGAAATCAGGTAGTAGTTGTTGTATCGGCGCAGGGCGACACAACGGACGACCTGATTGAAAAAGCAAATGAGATTAATCCGAACGCCTCTAAGCGTGAGATGGATATGCTGCTTTCAAGCGGCGAACAGATTTCCATAGCTCTTCTTGCCATGGCAATCGAAAAGCTGGGCTATCCGGTTGTATCACTGACCGGCTGGCAGGCGGGATTTAACACAAACGCAGTATCGGGCAACGCGCGTATCAGGCAGATTGATACCGAGCGTATGCAGTCTGAGCTTGACAGAAAGAAGATTGTTGTTGTTGCCGGCTTCCAGGGAATAGACAAGTATGACGATATAACAACTTTGGGCAGAGGCGGAAGCGACACATCCGCCGTTGCCATTGCGGCGGCGCTTCATGCGGATAAGTGCGAGATTTACACAGACGTTGACGGCGTGTATACAGCAGACCCCCGCATTTGCAAGGACGCCAAGAAGCTGGACGAAATCACATACGATGAGATGCTGGAGCTGGCGAGCCTGGGCGCAAATGTGCTTCACAACAGAAGCGTTGAGATGGCGAAGAAGTATAATGTTAAGTTGGAAGTTAAATCAAGTTTTGAGCGAGTGCCCGGCACTCTTGTTAAGGAGGTAGTTAATGTGGAAAAAATGTTAATCAGAGGCGTGACCCGTGATAACGACGTGGCGCGTATTGCAATAGTGGGTCTTGAGGACACGCCGGGAATTGCTTTCAGAGTATTCTCGGAGCTGGCAAGAGAGAACGTGAACGTTGATATGATTTTGCAGTCTGTGGGCAGACACGGAACAAAGGATATCGCCTTCACCGTAACCCGTGAGAACGAGGAAAAAACTCTGGAGGTTCTGGAGGGTCTTAAGGATGTGCTGAACTACGAGGAAGTCAGCTCAAGAGACGATCTGTCAAAGGTGTCAATCGTCGGTGCGGGAATGGTCAACAACCCCGGTGTTGCCGCAAAGATGTTCGAGGCGCTCTATGACAATGATATAAACATCCATATGATTTCAACCTCTGAAATCAAGGTGTCTGTTTTGATTAAGCTGGATAAGGCCGAAAAGGCAGTAAGGGTTATCCACGAGAAGTTTAATATATAACTGAAAGAACGGCAGCACGCCGTTCTTTCCGATTTAAAGGGGTTTAAACTATGAAAACGGTTTTGATAACAGGGGCGTCCGGCGGGATAGGCTCTGAAATTGCCGAAAAATTCGGCGGCGATTATAACGTGGTGATAAATTATAACCGCTCTGAGGAAAGGGCTCAGGCAGTTGCAAGGGCTGTCGGTGGCTTCCCCGTAAAGGCGGACGTGAGCTCCCCCGAGGAGGTCGCCGCCATGTTTAAGGAGATTGAGGAACGCTTCGGCGGTGTAGACGTTCTCATAAACAACGCGGGAGTATCTAAATCCCAGCTGTTTACCGACTGCACCGAGGAGATATGGAACGAGATTATAGATGTTAATTTAAGCGGGGTGTACCGAGTGACGAAACACGCCCTGCCCCACATGATAAGAAATCACAGCGGAAGCATTATAAACATTTCCTCAATGTGGGGAGAGGTTGGCGCTTCCTGCGAGGCGGCGTACTCTGCGGCAAAGGCGGGGGTTATAGGCTTGACAAAGGCTCTTGCAAAGGAACTGGGGCCCTCGGGAATACGAGTGAACTGCATAACCCCCGGGCTTATTGATACTCCTATGAACCAGGAGCATGACGAGGAGACAATAACCGTTCTGGTGGAGGAGACCCCTCTTATGCGGATAGGCACTCCGGAGGACGTAGGCGGGCTTGCCCGCTTTTTGGCAGAGGAGAGCAGCAGCTTTATCACCGGGCAGGTTATCGGCGTAAACGGCGGATTTGTGATTTAGGAGGCATATTGTGGAATATATAGGCGCAGTGTTCGGCGACAGGATTTTAAGGGCTGTTATAAGCAATCCGAGATTGAAATCGGCGGAATGCAAAAAAGTTGAAATTCGCCTGACCGATATAGGCGGCAGAGAGGTATACCAAATTGAGAGGTTCACCGAAAAGCAGGCGTTTCATGAAAATGTTGAGACGGAGCAGATTTGCGCCGTCGTTGAAAATATAATCGAAAGCGGCGGTTTCAGGCAGTTTGACGGGTGGAGCGGTGACAGCTACTACCTAATTAAAATTTCAAAAAAGGGAAAGGCGAGCCTTGTTAAAAAGAAAATCGCCGAGGGCAAGTACAAAAAAGCTGCGGGCAATAACAAGACAAAAAGTACCTGCTGCGGCAGAACACCTCAATCCCGCCCCTTGTGGATTTGGGCGTTTTCACCAAGGACGGTCACGTTGTCAGCGCAATGTACGATAAGTATAAGCAGATAAATCGGTTTGTTGAGATAATCGATGATGTGATTGCCAAAAGTCCCGGGGAGGAAATACGGATTTTGGACTTTGGCTGCGGCAAGTCCTATCTAACTTTTATTTTGTATTATTACCTGACAGAGATTAAGGGGATTAACCCCCAAATTGTGGGACTTGATTTAAAGAAGGATGTTATCGAAAAGTGTAACGCCCTTGCGGAGAAGTACGGCTACAGCGGCCTCAGCTTCAAGGTGGGGGATATAAACGGGTATAAGTCCGACTTTAAGCCCCATATGGTGATAACCCTCCACGCCTGCGACACGGCGACGGATTACGCCTTGTATAACGCGGTGGCGTGGGGAGCGGAGACTATTGTGTCGGTGCCCTGCTGCCAGCACGAGCTTAACGGGCAGATAAAGACCGATAGGTTTTCGGCATTGACGGATTACGGACTGATTAAGGAGCGGTTTTCCGCCCTTGCAACCGACGCTATACGAGGCAAGCTCCTTGAATGGCAGGGGTATAAGGTACAGATGCTGGAGTTTGTGGACTTTGAGCATTCACCGAAGAATTTGCTCATACGGGCGGTAAAGGGCAAAACCTCGGAGAGTAAGAGAAATGCCGCAAGACAAAAGGCGGATGAACTGATAAAGGAGTTTAACTTTAGCCCTACGCTGGATAAGCTGCTGAAGGAAGAGAATTAATATGAGTGAGAAATTACCCAAGCGAAAGGATGTACGACTAAAGTATTACGATTATTCGCAAAATGGATATTATTTCATAACGGTGTGTACCTCTGACAAGAAATGCTTCCTGTCAGAGGTTGTAGGAGAGGGCTGCGACTTAAAATGTCCGATTGATGTGAAAATAAAATTGACGAGGTACGGAAATATAGTTGAAAAGGCATTAATGTTTCTGAATAATAAAGAAGGAATAGTAATAGATAACTATGTGATAATGCCAAATCATATACACTTAATTATTATAATAAAAGGCTCGGAAAGCAGAATTAATGACACATATCGAGACATCAATAAAGCAGCGCGCAGCAATGAAACAATTCCTAAAATAGTTTCGTCTTTGAAAAGATATACAAATAAATTGTGCGGAAATAATATTTGGCAACGCGGATACTACGAACATATTGTTAGGGACGAACGTGAATATAGAGAGACATATGAATATATTGAAAATAATCCGATACGTTGGGAATTTGATGAATATAGCGATATATGGCAAAAGATTTTAAAATACGTATGTAAGTTACAGTCGTAGGGGGCGGCTTCTCAGACGCCCCGCAACATGTTATGTGTACACATTAAATTAAACAGGAGCGGGAGCAAAACTGACATAGAGCAGGATTCAGTTGTTTGTTGTTCAATCGGAGGTGTGCATCGGGGCGTTCAGGAGACCGCCCCCTACAGCGTGACGATTTACAAATATTCTAATCCGTTTACAAATATGTTAGTCCGCCTATGTATTTGGCGGCAAAGGACCATTTTAATTTTACGCTGTTATACAGGAATATTGTCCTAACCTTTTATTAGTGTTGGAAAATTTTCTAAACTATTGTATAATTACCCTGAATTAATTTGATTTTTTGTGTGATTATTCAAATAAAAATAAAAGGGATGTGACACTATGAAACCACTTAAAATAATGAAAAAATTAGCCGCGCTGTCAATGGCGGCTGTTATGTCGGCATCGGCGTTTGGTGCGGTGAACGTAACCGCAGCGGGAAACGGCTACATATCCCCGGAGCCCGAGCGGGCAATTGCTTTCCCCGGCGCAGAGGGCGCAGGCAAGTTTGCCACCGGCGGACGGGGCGGAGAAATATACCACGTAACCAATCTGAACGACAGCGGAACGGGCTCCCTCAGAGACGCTGTGTCCTCAGGTCGGCGTATTGTTGTTTTTGACGTGGGCGGCACCATAAATCTCAAATCCGATATAAGCATAAGCGGAAATATAAGCGTGATGGGTCAGACGGCTCCCGGAGGGGCGGGAATAACCGTGCGCAACGGAAAGCTTGCCATGGCGGGGGATAATATTATCGTGCGCTATGTCTCCTCAAGACCCGGTGAAAAGGGAAGCGGCGACTATGACGCTTGGGGAGGCTCAAAGGGCTCCAACTCCATAATCGACCACTGCTCAATAGGCTGGGCAAACGATGAGCAGTACGGTCTGTATTCCGGCAAGAACATGACCTTGCAGTATACGATTATCGGTCCCGCCAACTGTCTTTCTACCCATTCAAAGGGAACTCACGGCTTCGGACCCATGTTCGGCGCCGCTAACAATTCATGGCACCATAATTTGATATGCCATAACATGTCCAGAAACTTCAGAGGCAAGGTAGACGGCTCTAACGCTATGGACTATGTAAACAATGTTATATATGACTGGGGCGGCCAGACCGCATACGGCACATTCGGTCACGAAAACTATGTGGGCAACTACTTCAAAAAGGGTATATCCACAAAGGGCGGCGATAACTTCGGGGCTCTTGACAGCGGCTCAAATTACAACGTCACAAAGTTCTTCCTGGAGGGCAATAAGATGACCGACAGAAAGGGCTCGGCAAATAGCACAATGAGCAACAACAACTGGAACGGTGGTCTGAGCCTTAACAGAAACTTGAATTATTACGAGTCCCATTACCGTGCGTCTCAGCACTTCCCGATTTTTGTCAACGGAGTTGACGTCTCTGTGGCGCAGGATTACGAAACTGCTGATCAGGCATTTGAACACGTCACCTCCTATGCAGGGGCGGCGATTAACAAGGAGTCCAGAACAAGGATTGACGATGAGGTTTTAAATGACGCTATCAACGGCACAGGCTCTCTTTCGGGAGGCGGCAGCACCTCTAACGTGAGCTCTGATGTTATCAGCAAGTACAGCATTAAGCAGGTCAACTATGACGAATACTATCCCGAGGCAATTCTCACGAAGGAGATAACCGACAGTGATAATGACGGTATGCCCGACGATTGGGAGATTGCCAGAGGTCTTAACCCCAACGACCCCTCTGACGCAAGCGGCTACTATATAGGCGGGGCATACACCAATATTGAGCATTATTGCAACGACCTGACGGTTGACTCGTTCCCTGAGGGTGTTGTGCCCCTGTCCCCCACCCTTGAAGAGCTGGGAGACGACTACTCTAAGGCTATAGCGGACCTGAACGCCCTCAAGCTGTCAAAGAGCAAAATCTCTGACGCAAGCGATTTGACTTTGGCAACCACAGGCTCTAAAAACGGCTCTGATATCAGCTGGAGCTCATCCTCTGATAGTATTACTATTGAGAACAACCAAGTAACAAGCGTGACTCAGCCTACGGGAACAAGTAATGAGACAGCATATCTAAAGGCGGAGGTTTCCTACGGGGGCTGCACCCTGATAAAATACTTCACGCCGACAGTGCTGACATCAACATTCAGCTGGTACCCCTCGGAGTCGGATAACGGCAAGGCGGCGGGAACAAAGCTTGCCGATGGATTGTATACCGTGTCCAATATAGTCACGGGAACATTAAGCTCCGGAATTACTGTGGACGGTTCATCCAGAACCACATATATGACCTATACGGAAAACGGAAGCTACAGCAACGGAGCGGGAACGGGTATCTGCCTTAAGTACACGGCTCCCTATGACGGAACTCTGTATGGCTATGCGGCAGAGCTGGCGGACACGAAAACTTTCTATATTGTGCCTGAGGGCGTCAAAGACTACAAAACGGAGTATGCGGGAATGAAGGTGGGAGGCAGCACCCTCACAACGGTTTCCGCCAAGGTAACCGCAGGAACCACCTATTATATATTCCCTGCGGGAACCAAGGGCAAGGTTTTGGGAATGAAGTTTGTGAAAAAGACCGCAACCCAGTCTACCACCAAGACCGAGACGGATATGGAGACCTGGGACTTTGACGACCTTGCCGTAGGAACAACCTTTGCCAGAGATGATAAGATTACCAACTCAAACGGTGCAAGCCTGGTGCTTGACGTGAGAGACGGCGACTCAATTACGGTTGCAAACAGAAGCGGCTCTGATAACAGTCTGCAATTTGAGGATAAAGCATCAAACAGAGCTAAGTGGACATATACACCCGAGGCAGCTCTCAGCGGCGACAAGGTGGTGTTCCAGTTTGAGTACAACAAGGGCGATATTGAAAAGGATACGACCCTAATCAGGGTGTATGACGAGGTGAATGCAAGCTCTGCCAACACGTATTCCGGCGGCAGCATTATATTCGCCCTTAACACCAGCAGCAATAAAGGAGAGAAAAACTCAACCTCCAGCGAGCTTGTTTTAACCGATTACTTCTCTCAGGGAACCGGCTCCACAAGCGACTCTGAAAAGGGCGTGGACTTCGGCTTCTCAAACTTCACTTATTCTAAGGATACCTGGTACGGCATACGTCTTGAGCTGTTCAAGAATGAAAACGGCAAGAACGAGGTTGCTCTTTACACCAAGACGGAGAGCAGCTCTAAGTACACCTACAGAGACTCGGTAATCCTGGGCTCGGGAATACAGAAGTCGGGAGCAAATGTTGACGATATAAACCTGACACCCACCAAGGCAGAGCTTATGACCCCCGGAAGCGGACCGGTCTCTCTGGGAATAGATAACATTTCCATAGGAGTGGAAAACACGGTTTCAACGATAGATCCCACCCCCGAACCCACGCCCCAAGGCTTTGTGTTCAGCCAGGGCGGCAGCGCGGTTCAGACCTTTGACGGCGGCGAGCTCACCTGCGAAATGACGGACGCTGTTACGGGAGACTATGTTATGACAGTTGCGGAGTACGGTGCGGACGACACCCTGATAAACACCCATGACGCAGAAAACAGCAGCACCGTAACAATCACCCCTGACACAGAGACGGTGGTAATTCGGGCGTTTGTTTGGAGCGACTATGAAGGGATGGTTCCCCTGAAAGCCTCCGGGGAGATAAAAAGGAAATAATTGTGCCGTATTGACATATTTCCAAAAGTGATGTATACTTTGAGATATAGTAATTAGGAAGGTGATTTAAATGAGAAGTGATAGAATTACAAAGGGCGTAAGCGCGGCGCCGCAGCGTTCGCTGCTCTACGCATTGGGACTTTCGGAGGAGGAGATAGGCAAGCCCTTAATCGGCGTTGTCAGCTCCAAGAACGATATTGTTCCCGGACATATGAATATTGATAAGGTGGTTGAAGCCGTAAAGCAGGGAATTTCTCTTGCGGGCGGAGTGCCTATTGTGTTCCCGGCAATCGCTGTGTGCGACGGTATCGCTATGGGTCATGAGGGCATGAAGTATTCTCTCGTTACCCGTGAGCTTATTGCGGACTCAACCGAGGCAATGGCAACAGCCCACCCATTTGACGGATTGGTTATGGTTCCCAACTGTGATAAGAACGTTCCCGGTCTGCTTATGGCGGCGGCAAGGCTTAACATTCCGTCAATCTTTGTCAGCGGCGGTCCCATGCTTGCAGGTTCAGACTGGAACGGAGACTCGGCAAGCTATTCCACGGTAATTGAGGCGGTCGGCAGAGTAAACGTAGGGGAGATTGACGAGCAGGAGCTCAAAACATGTGAGGAAAACTGCTGTCCCACCTGCGGCTCATGCTCCGGTATGTTCACCGCAAACAGCATGAACTGCCTGACCGAGGCTCTGGGTATGGGTCTTAAGGGCAACGGTTCAATTCCCGCTGTGTTCTCTGAAAGGCTGCGCCTGGGTAAAAAGGTGGGAATGCAGATTATGGAGCTGATTGAGAAGGACATAAAGCCCAGAGATATTATGACAAAGGAAGCGTTTATTAACGCTCTCACCGTTGACATGGCGCTGGGCTGCAGCACAAACAGCGCGCTGCACCTGCCGGCGATCGCACACGAGTGCGGCATTGACCTGCCCTTTGACACGATAAACGTTGTTTCCGAAAAGACGCCCAATCTCTGTCATCTGGCTCCCGCAGGCAACCACTTTATGCTCGACCTTAACAAGGCGGGCGGCGTGTATGCGGTTATTCACGAGCTTGATAAGCTGGGCTTGATTGATAAGTCGGTTATGACCGTAACGGGTAAGACTTTGGGCGAGAACATCGAGGGCTGCGAGATTACCAACCCCGAGGTTATCAGAACAAAGGATAATCCCTACAGCAAAACAGGCGGTCTTGCCGTGCTCAAGGGTAACATTGCGGCGGACGGCTGCGTTGTTAAGCGGTCTGCCGTTGATGAGAAGATGATGAAGCACTCGGGCAAGGCAAGGGTGTTTGACAATGAGGAGGACGCCGTTGAAGCAATCTACGGCGGAAAGATTAACCCCGGCGATGTTGTGGTAATCCGTTACGAGGGTCCCAAGGGCGGCCCGGGTATGAGAGAGATGCTCTACCCCACTGCGGCAATTGTGGGCAGCGGTTTGGGCGACAGCGTTGCTCTTATAACAGACGGCAGATTTTCCGGTGCAACCCGCGGCGCGGCAATAGGTCACGTTTCACCTGAGGCAGCCGAGGGCGGAGTTATCGGTCTTGTGCAGGAGGGGGATATAATAAATATTGATATTCCCAATTACTCCATCAGCCTTGAGGTTTCCGACGAGGAGCTTGAGGAGAGACGCAGGAACTTTACGCCTCACGAGCCCAAGATTAAAACAGGCTATCTGGCTCGGTACGCAAGAAGCGTTACCTCCGGAGCAACAGGAGCTATACTTAAATAATTTGGCATAATATAAAGGGCTGTCGCACAGGCAGCCCTTTGTTATGTTTATCGTCCGCCCAACGGTTTTCGCCAATATAAATAGTCTGATATATACGTAATCTATTAATTTCGTAGGGGGCGGCTTCCCAGACGCCCCGTTTACACACCAATGTGGGAATATAAAAAATAGGGATAACAATTAAAGTAAATTCCGTTTATGTAATCGGAAATGGTAATATATATGCGGGGCGTCTGGGAAGCCGCCCCCTACAACTTGTACGTCTACGTTTGTGTCAATATTGCTAAAATATTTGAACTGTTAATTCAGTCAGCGGGCGCAATTGTGACCCAACTTCTTTGAAGTTGGACGGTTCGAAGTATTCCAAATTTATACAAAGCAAGCAATGTCAATAACAACCCTAAGTTGTTGCTAATATAAACGGCGCCACTACGAATCAGGTACTTACATATACCCAATTCCATTTCAATAAGGGGCTTTGCCCCGTCATTCAAGGTTTCAGTGGGAGATTGTAGCTCCCACTGAAAAAAGTAAGCGGAACCCTAAGGCGGGTTCCACTTGCTTTTAGCTATAAAATTAAGCCTGCACCTGCGCACTTTGGCAACAGGGTTCATAAAATGTTAAACACTTTTTCACAGAATATTCACCCATAAAATTTGAAAGGTGGTATAATGCTAAATGTAACAAGGAATTGTTACAAAGTTTAAACATAACTCCCTCCCTTTTAATTTTTTGGAACCGTCTCCCCCAAGGCGGTTCTTTTTTTTGCCCAAAATCAGGTGGACGAGAAAAAGAACAGTGTTCACAAACTGTTAAATACTTTTTTACAAAATCTTAATCTATAAAATATATAAAGTGTTATAATGGTGTTTGTAGCCAAGTTGGCTGCGGAGTTTAAACATAACTCCCTCTCTTTTTATTTTTTTTGTGACCGCCGCATGGCGGTCATTTTTTTGCCAAAACCACACTTGTCGGAATTTTATTTGTATCGGTATCATTACAATATTTATCTTTTCCTTGATTTATTTTATATTATATGTTATTATAGAGATAGAAAAAATATTAAATTTAATATTTTGAGGTATAGACAGTATGAGGAAGATTTTAAGCCGTGTCCGCCGCGCCGTGGATGATTATTCCATGATTGAGGAGGGGGACAGAATAGCCGTGGGAGTGTCGGGGGGAAAGGACAGCCTGACCCTGCTGTGCGCCCTGGCGGAGCTGAGGCGGTTTTATCCCAAGCGTTTTGAGTTGATAGGCGTCTCTCTCGATATGGGCTTCGAGGGCACTGATTTTTCGGGAGTGCAGGCACTTTGTAATGAGCTGGGCGTTGAGTACGTTTTGGAAAAGACCGATATTGCAGAGGTGGTTTTTGACATAAGGCAGGAGTCCAATCCCTGCTCCCTGTGCGCCAAGATGCGTCGGGGCGGGGTTAATGACGCGGCTGTTAAGAACGGCTGCAACAAGGTGGCCTTGGGGCATCATAATGAGGACGTGCTTGAGACCTTTTTCCTTTCCCTGTTTTATGAGGGCAGAATAAGGTGCTTCTCTCCGGTGACATATCTTTCCCGGCGGGACATTCATGTTATCAGACCTTTAATCTACGTGGCGGAGGGGGACATAAAGGGCTACGCTCGCAGAGCGGAGCTGCCGATTGTGTTTAACCCATGCCCTATGGACGGTAAGTCTAAGCGTCAGGATATGAAAGAGTTTATCAACGAGAAGCAGAAGCAGGACAAGTTCTTCAAGAAGAAGATAATGAACGCCATTCAAACGGATTTGCCCTCGTGGATAAGGCAGAAATCGGAATGACATAATTAATCGAAAAAATAAAAAGTATAGGAGATGTGAAGATGAGCAGTTTTAAGAAAGTGAGAAAAGCGGTAATCCCTGCGGCGGGCTGGGGAACAAGGTTTTTGCCCGCAACAAAAGCGATGCCGAAGGAAATGCTCCCGATTGTTGACACGCCCACAATTCAGTACATAATAGAGGAGGCGGTAAACTCGGGAATAGAGCAGATTTGCCTTATAACAAGCCACACCAAAAAGGCTATCGAGGATCACTTTGACCGCAACGCGGAGCTGGAAGCCCTCCTTGAAAAGGGCGGAAAGACCGAGTACTTAAAGCAGATTAAGGATATTGCGGACATGGTTGAGGTTGTGTCGGTTCGCCAAAAGGAGGCAAAGGGTCTGGGGCATGCCGTGCTCTGTGCCAAGGCCTTTGTAGGGGACGAGCCCTTTGCGGTTCTCCTGGGTGACGACGTGGTGTATAATGCGGAAAAGCCCTGCCTGAAGCAGCTTATTGACGTTTATAACGAAAAGGGCGGTTCTGTTCTGGGAGTTCAGACCGTGGAGCACGAGAACATATGCAAGTACGGCTGTGTTGACGGCGAGAAAATCGGCGACAGACTGTACACCGTAAACGACATGATTGAAAAGCCCAAGCCGGAGGAAGCGCCCACAGACGTCGGCGTTTTGGGAAGATATGTTATAACTCCGGAGATATTTGACAAGCTGGAAAACACCGCTCCCGGAGCGGGCGGCGAGATACAGCTGACCGACGCTCTCAAGGCTCTTGCCAAGGAACAGCCCATGTTTGCCTATGACTTTGAGGGGCGCAGATACGATGTGGGTGACAGACTGGGCTTTTTGGAGGCAACAGTTGAGTACGCTCTGCGCCGCGACGATTTAAAGGAGCAGTTTAAGGCATATTTAAAAGGAATTATTGATTAATCATGTTCAAATTTGAGAACACCTTTGAGCTTGCAAAAAATGATTTTAAGTCCGGGTACGCCGGGAATTTTCTCGGCGTATTTTGGGCTTTTCTCTATCCGTGTATAACAGTTGGGCTTTATTGGTTCGTGTTTCGGGTAATCTTAAAAAGCGGCGGCGAGGGGGACTCTCCGTATATACTGTGGCTGGTGTCGGCTCTGGTGCCATATCTGTTTTTTGCCGACTGTCTGGCGGGTTCCGCCTCGGCGATAACGGATTATTCCTACATGATTAAAAAGGTCAGACTTGATGTTGCTGCCCTCCCCGCCGCCCGAATAATTTCATATCTGTTTATCCATGGGATTTTTCTGGCGTTGCTTTTGGCGGTGGAGGTTGCTCTGGGGTATGGTTTTAAGGTGAGAGACCTGTGGCTTATTTATTATGTTGCCGCCGAGCTGGTGTTTATCGGGGCGGTAGGTTATTTGCTGGCGGCGCTGACGGTGTTTTTCAGGGATGTCAGGAATATAGCGGGGGTCTTTATCCAAATCGGGTATTGGCTGACGCCGTTATTCTGGGATATAAATTCGGCGGGCACGGCTGTTGGGCGGCTGATAACAGTCATAAACCCGTTTTCCTATATAACCGAGGGCTTCCGCAGCGTTATATTGGGGCTGCCTATAGCCGATTCGGCGTTTAGCTCAATATACTTCTGGGGACTGACGGCGGTTTTGATTATAGTTACCGCCGCTATGTATTCAAGGCTTAAAAATAGATTTGCGGATTTTATTTAAATTTGTATTGACAAACCTTGGGAAATAGTATAAAATATAGGTAGGTAAAGGGGAGTAGCGGTTCTGCTTTGCGGAATGCACGGCGTCGTCAGTACGGTTGGCTTGCCAATCCGTGCCGTGCTTGGATTAGACCAACAGCGAGACTTTTATTGCAGCACTGTTATGCAATAAAGGTCTTTTTTATTTGCATAATACAGGCTGATTTTTTCAATAATTTATTTATGGAGGTATCCTTATGAAGTATTTTGAACGGTCTGTCAAACAAGTATTTGAAGAACTGAAATCGTCTTCGGCAGGACTGAGCCCCGGTGAATCCGCCGCTCGTCTTGAGAAGAACGGACCCAACGAGATTGTCGAGGGGAAAAAGAAAAATCTGTTTCAGGTGTTTCTGTCCCAGTTTGCCGACGTACTGGTGATAATTCTGATCATATGCGCGGGACTGTCGGCGATAACGGGGAACGGCGAGAGCACCATAGTAATTCTGGCGGTTATAGTCATGAACAGCATAATCGGCACGGTTGAGCATTTTAAGGCGGAAAAGTCACTGGCGGCTCTTAAGGCGATGTCTGCGCCCCACGCCCGTGTAATAAGAGACGGGGTTCCATGTGAAATCCCGGCGCGTGAGGTTGTGGTCGGCGATGTTTTGGTGCTGGAGGCAGGCTCGGTTGCTCCGGCGGACGGTCGTGTTATCGAGGCGGCAGGGCTTCTTGCCAATGAAAGCTCTCTCACAGGCGAGAGCGACAGCGTGCTGAAAACTGTTGAGCCGATAGCATCCGGGGATAAGGAGCTTCCCCTGGGCGACAGAACCAACATGATATACTCAGGTTCCCTAATAACAGGTGGCAGAGGAATGATAGTCGTAACCGCTACGGGAATGGATACCGAGATAGGTAACATTGCCTCGATGATCAACACGGCGGAAAAGAAAAAGACGCCTTTGCAGCGGAGCCTTGACAGCTTCTCAAAAAAGCTGTCTGTTGTGATAATGATAATCTGCGCACTGGTAATGGCGCTTTATATTATCAGGGGCGAAAAGATTTTGGATGCGATGATGTTTGCTGTGGCTCTTGCGGTTGCAGCAATACCCGAGGCGCTCAGCTCTATTGTTACCATTTCTCTTGCAATCGGAACCCAGAAAATGGCAAAGAACAATGCGGTCATACGTGATTTGAAAGCGGTTGAGGGTCTGGGCTGCGTCAGCGTTATCTGTTCCGACAAGACGGGAACCCTTACCCAAAACAAAATGACGGTTCGGGAACTGTACACAGACGGCGCAAGTGTTTCGGTGAAGCGCGGAGAGCAGGAGGAGAGCGTTTTGGCGCTGCCCATGCTGCTGTGTAACGACGCGGTGTTCGGCGACGACGGCGCTCTGCTGGGCGACCCTACGGAAACGGCTTTGATAGAACACTTCGGCGAGGAAATGTGCTCACGCGTGCGCGGTGAGTATCTCCGTATTGACGAAATCCCCTTTGACAGCGACAGAAAGCTGATGAGCACTGTCCACCGCATAAACGGCCAAGTTACTATGCTGACAAAGGGCGCGGTTGACGTTATGCTTGACAGGATTACTCAGATTGAGGAAAACGGCGTTGTTCGCCCCATAACCGAGGCGGACAGAAAAAAGATTATCACAATGAACGTGGAATATTCCGAGCGGGGAATGAGAGTTCTGTGCTTCGGAAAGAAGGCGGCGGAGGATAAGATTACCGTTGAGGACGAGAGGGATTACATCTTCATGGGTCTCTGCGCAATGACCGACCCGCCTCGCGAGGAGAGCAAGGGAGCCGTTGAGGACTGTAAAAGAGCGGGCATAAAGCCCATAATGATAACAGGCGATCATAAGATGACCGCCATAGCGATCGCCCGTGAAGTTGGGATTTTCAATGACGGAGACTTGGCCTTGGACGGAGCGGAGCTGGAGATGGTAAGCGACGAGGAACTGACAAAAATGCTGCCCAAAATCAGCGTGTATGCCAGGGTGAACCCTGCCCACAAGATTAGAATAGTAACTCTGTGGCAGAAGCTGGGGCATATTGTGGCAATGACAGGCGACGGGGTCAACGATGCGCCTGCTTTGAAAAAGGCTGACGTAGGCGTTGCCATGGGTATAACGGGAACCGAGGTCAGCAAGGATGCGGCGTCAATGATTTTGACAGACGATAACTTTGCCACGATTATTAAGTCGGTTGCCCGAGGCAGAAGTATTTACACAAATATAAAGAACAGTATAAAATTCCTATTAACAGGAAACCTTGCGGGAATAATCGCAGTGCTGTATAACGTGATTATGGGATTGGCGGCTCCATTTACGGCGGTTCAGCTTCTGTTTATAAATCTGCTGACCGACTCTCTGCCGGCTATTGCCATAAGCATGGAGAACGAGGATAAAAACCTGCTTAACGAAAAGCCCAGAGGTATAAACGACAGTATACTGGATAAGGATATGATGATAAGCACGGGCGTTATCGGCGGACTTATATCCGTGGCTGTTATAGTGGCGTACATGGCGGGACTTAAGTACGGAACAACGGCGGCAAGCACAATGGCTTTCGGAACTCTCTGCCTGGCAAGGCTGTTTAACTGCTTCAGCTGCCGCGGCAAGAAGTCTATCGTGAAGCTGGGGCTTTTGAGCAACCCGTTCAGCATATTCGCCTTTGCGGCGGGAGTGTGCTTCTTGAGCGGTGCGCTGTTTATAAAGCCTCTGAACGGACTGTTCGGCGTAACCTCCTTAAGCGGAGCTCTCCTGGGAACCATGGTTCTTCTTGCGGCGGCGCCCACGGTTATAGTTCAGATTTACAAAATATTGAGAGATAAATAAGATACTGATTTTGGAGAAAACCCTATGGAAGTGAAGTTTTATCGGAATTTACCCAACGAGGCGGCTGAAATTCGCAGGAGTGTTTTTATGGAGGAGCAGGGCTTTCATGATGAATTTGATGGCACTGATGACCGCGCCTGCCATGCGGTTGCCTTTGACGGGGATAAGCCCGTGGGAACCTGCCGCTATTTTCGTGAGGAAGGCTCCGAAAACTTCACAATCGGACGTATTGCGGTGTTAAAGGAATACAGAGGAAAGAGCATAGGCGCCCTGATGCTGAAGATGGTTGAGGAGGAAATCAGGAGAGCGGGCGGAACCAAATGCGTTCTTCACGCCCAAACCCGCGTTGAGGAGTTTTATAAAAAGCAGGGTTATAAGAGAAACGGAGAAGAGGATGAGGAGGAGGGCTGCCCCCATATTTGGATGGGTAAGACCTTGGTTTAATAAAAACGATGACCCTCGTCGCAATACGCCCTTTGTGCTTGCGTTGTCTGTACGACAACGCTACGCTTCTACGGGCGTTTGCTCCTCCATCCCAAAAAGTCTTTCGACTTTTCGGGAACCCTGCCCGCCCCGTTCCGCCGGGGCGGTTTTTGTTTTATAATGGTATTGGATATATGTAAATACAATATTCGTAGGGTCACAGCTGCGTCCGCCGACTGAATTAACGGTTTATATATTTTAGCAAGATTGACATAGACGTAGACGTACAAACTGTAGGGGGCGGCTTCCCAGACGCCCCGCAGACTATATAACAGTCAACGCTATAGTGTACGGATTTTTGGTTTTATTTAAATACAAATTCCTATTAATTTGTATAATCACATTGGTTTGTAAACGGGGCGTCTGTGACCCAACTTCTTTGAAGTTGGATGGCTCGAAGTATCCCAATTTGTACAAAG
>JABLTO010156773.1_pt1 | contig 57355 bp, 53 predicted proteins | sample 7160091 | NCBI WGS metagenome assembly JABLTO01 (sample SAMN14651225, study PRJNA627086) | human gut metagenome | isolation source: feces | host: Homo sapiens
TATTAAAGGTCACCTATATTGACCCGTACGAGGATCCGGGCGCAGCGGCATGCTGGCGGCGACCCAGCTTTTTTGTTACGCCAAGTTCACCCTGTTTTTGGGGCGCAGCAAGAGCCTATATAAGCTCAACGCCGCCGAGGTGATCGAGACCTTTCGCGGTCTGAAAATGTCGCTGGAGGACATGGCCTATGCCGCCTACCTCTGCGACATCACCAACGCCACCGTCCAGGAAAACCATCCCGACCCGGAGCAGCTTTCTCTGCTTTTAAACGCCCTGTATCTGCTTGAACATAACAAAAAGCCGCGCGAGCAGGTCAAGGCCGCCTATGAGTTTCGCAGTCTATCGCTGCAGGGGCTTCTTCCGCCGCTATCCGCGTGCAGCGCGTGCGGCGCGCCGGAGCCGGTTGTGTTTGTGCCAAGTAATGGCGCGGCGTACTGCGAATCGTGCAAGGCCTTGCACAGCGGCGAGGGAATCGCGTGCGGCAAGGCGATTTTACAGGCGATCTCTTACATAGCCGGTGCGGAGGACAAGCACGTTTTTTCGTTCACGCTGCCGCCGTCCTCGCTCCGCTATCTGAGCGCCCTTGGGGAATACTGTACCGAATTATTTTTAGAAAAGCACTTAAAAACCCTGGACTATTTAAACGACATCCGGGCTTTGGAGGACGAAAACCATGCACAAAAACCGGGAAATTGAGGAATTTTTGCTCTCGCACGGGGCCGGTCATGTCGGCTTCTGCCGCATCGAGCCGGACTCTTCTTCGTTTCAGCTCTCCTACGCCATCTCGTACACCGTGCCGCTCTCGGACGCCATTGTCGATCAGATTGACGGCGCGCCGACCCATACATACTTTCACCATTACCGCGCGGTCAACGCCTTAATCGATCAGTTGTCGCTCCGCTGCGGACGGCTTTTGGCAAAGGACGGGTACCGCTATGTACCGATCCCGGCCTCGCAGTCCGTCAACGGCTTGCAGGGCATCTTTTCGCACAAGCTGGCCGCCGTCCGCGCCGGACTTGGCGCCATCGGAAAGAGCGGCCTGTTTTTGTCAACCCAAAACGGCCCCAGGGTGCGGCTCGGCACTGTTTTGACCGATTACCCGGCGGCGGAGGATTTTAAAACGCCGTCCTGTCCCTGCGGCAGCTGCCGTCTTTGCGCGGCGGCCTGTCCGGCCATGGCCATCACGGGTAAGCTATGGCACAGCGGCGACGATCGGGACGTCATTTTAGACGCCAAGGCGTGCAGCGACTACATGAAACGGGAATTTCAGCGCATCGGCCGCGGCTCGGTCTGCGGTATTTGTATGCGCGTCTGTCCGAAAGGGCAGATACATTCCGCCACAGATCCCGATAGGGATTGACGCGACAGGGATTGAATCAGAAAATTTGTATCACAGAAGAACAGGAGGATTCGCATTGAGCGCAAGCACCAAAGAAGAAAACGGAAAATACGTACAGGATTCTTATACCGAGCAGCTGCAAATCTTAAATTTATCCAGCATCAACGGCTACAACCGCTTGTTCGGCGGCCAGCTGCTGGAATGGATTGACGTGGTGGCTGCCATTGTCGCACGGCGGCATTCCGGAAAGAATGTCACCACAGCCGCCATTGATAGTTTGCAATTTAAAGGGCCGGCCTACGCCAACGACACCGTCCTGCTGACGGGAACGCTGACCCACGTGGGGACGACCTCGATGGAGGTCTGCGTCAAGACCTATGTGGAGAGCTTAGACGGTACGCATCGGCTGATTAACACCGCCTACATCGTGATGGTCGCCTTAGACGAAAACGAGCACCCGACCAGGGTGCCGCGGCTGATTCCCATCACCAGAGAGGAACGTGAGGAATGGGAGGCCGGCGAACGCCGCCAGGAACTGCGCAGACAGCGCCGCAAAGAAGGATTTTAAAAAGGACGGGAAAACCGCATTGGTTTTCCCGTCCTTTTTTTATTTTAGCTGGGAAATGGCATCCCCGATTGTCTTTTCCAGCGCCTCGTTGCCGTATTTATCTACCTCTGACTTATTCTTCTCGCCGTGGGTCAGGCAGCCGGCGCCGCCAATGCAGCCGCCCACACAGGCCATGCCCTCAATAAAGTTTGCGTCCAGCAGATTCTTGCTCTTTTTAAGCAGCGCGGTGCGGCAGGCCTCGATTCCGTCACACGCCACCGCCTTTAGCACAAAGTCCTCCGCGCCGTGTTCAATAAGTCCTTGCTTTACCGCGTCGGAAAGTCCGCCGCTTCGCGCAAAGATGCGGCCAAAGTAGGACGCGTTATCCAGTACGTCCTCCTCAAGCGCGGTGATATCGATGTCGCGGCTGTCAAAGAGCGCCTGCAATTCCTCAAAGGTGAGACAGGCGTCCACATAGGGGCGCACTTTCTCCTTTTGTACCTCCATCTTCTTGGCGGTACACGGCCCGATAAAGACGATCTTGACGTTTTCGTCCCGCTCCTTGATATATTTTGCAAGCGTTGCCATCGGGGACAGGTTGTGCGAGATCATCGGCACCAAATCCGGGAAGTTTTTATGCACATAGTCCACAAACGCCGGGCAGCAGGAGCTGGTTAAAAATCCCTTTTCGGTCAGCTCCTTCGATTCCGCATACGCCACCATGTCGGCGCCGAGCGCGGCCTCGATCACGGTATAAAAGCCAAGCTCTTTCAGTCCCCGTATCACCTGACCCAGCTTTGCATAGGTAAACTGGCTGGAAATCGACGGTGCGACCAGGGCGTATACCTTATATTTTTGGTTGTTTTCGCTCTTTTTGATAAAGTCGATGCAGTCTAGGATAAACGATTTATCGGTCAGCGCCCCGAACGGACACTGGTACACACAGGCGCCGCAGGCAATGCACTTGTCGTTGTCAATGGTCGCCGCCATGGTCTCGTTCATCGAGATCGCCTTGATTTTACATGCGTTCTGACAGGGGCGCTTGCGGTTGACAATCGCCGTAAACGGACAGACCCTGGCACAGGCGCCGCAGCCCACGCACTTCGACTTGTCGATATGCGCCACGTGATGGTGATCAAACGAAATCGCACCGCGGCGGCAGACGTCCTCGCAGCGGTGGGCAAGGCAGCCGCGGCACGCGTTGGTTACCTCATAGCCGCCCATCGGACATTCGTCACACGCGATGTCGATGACCTCGATCACGTTGGGGTTTTCCTGGTCGCCGCCCATGGCAAGCCGCACGCGCTCGGCCAAAATGGCGCGCTCCTTATACACGCAGCAGCGCATGGTCGGGGTGTTGCCCGGTACGATTTCCTTGGGAATATTCAGCACGTTTTCCAGCAGCGTGTCCGCCCAGGCATGCCGTGCCACTTCACGCAGCACCTTGTATTTTAAATGCTGTACCTTGGTATCAAATTTTCGCATTTCTTAACCCTTCTCCCTTAGACACACGGGAATCAAGCCCGATATGCCCTGTAATTGAAAAATCACAATCTTTTTGCATCGCTATCCCGGCAAGACGTCCGCCGAAAACGAAATCTTTTCAAAATTTCCTGACCGAAACAGGTTTTAAAAATAGCTCACCTTGATCCGCTTTCCCATCTCTTTTAAGCACTGCGAAAGCTCCTCGACCAGGTTCATCTTGATATTAAAGTTGATCGGCAGATCCGGATTCTGGTGTGCCGGGTTCACCGCCCGGCCAACGTAAAAGTTGATGTCGGTCGCCTCTTCAAACAGCATTCTCGAAATCAGCGACGCGCCGTCACGCTTGTAGCCCCAATGCGTATAACTCTCGTTGCTCTTTAGATAGTCCTTGGCATATTCCAACACCTTATTGACCGTAATCACGCCCTCGGTCACCAGATCCACGCCCTCAATCTCCGCAATCGGCGGAATCTCCGGGTCCTCAAAATTCAGGCTCGGTATGACCTTTTTGCCGAGGTATTTGGCCGCGATGGACGAGGTGGTACCGCCGCAGACGATGTGCTTGCCCTCCTTGGAGAAGAACAGCGACATCATGCGATCCGCGTCGTCACGGTTGGACGGCGGCCCGAATAAAAGGTTGACCGGCGCACGCCGCCGCACCCGAACCACGCAGGCGGTCGCGTCATCGCCCGGCTTTTCGCCGTAAAGCTTGTTGCACTCGTCCACCAAAATGGTCGCCAGGGTCTTGGCCGTAAAATCGTTGACGGTCAGCGGCTCTAAATAGTCGATGATGTCCTCCCGTTTCCAGCCAAAGTTATAGGCAATCCCGATCCCGGCATGGGGACAGCCGTCGCTCATCGCGACAAAGATGTCGTTCTCCTTTAAGTCAATCACCGACTGGTACACCGTTTTACCGCCGATGTTCTTTTCGGTCTTGGGATAGTCATAGTTCTGATAATCCCGAAACAAAATCACCTGCGGATTGTCATACTGGATCAATTCGGCGCGCACGTTGTCAACCAGATGGATAATGGTAAAGGTGGAATACGCCACGCCGCGCACGCTGCAAATCGGCAGCGCCGCCGCAATGGTCGAGACGCATTCTTCGATCGACAAGCCCTCCGCCATCATGGTTGAGATAATCTTTGAGGTCAGGGTGGATAAAATACTTGCCTTAACGCCGCTGCCCAGGCCGTCCGCCAGGACAATCACGGTCGAATTTTCGCCCTGCTCCACCACGTCCACGTGGTCGCCGCAAAGCTGCTCACCCTCATGGTTAATGCTTTTATATCCAATGTCCGCGCACAAATTATTCATCCGCAATCGTCTCCTTTAGCTTGGTGAGCGCAATCTTGGTCTCGGCCGCCGTTTCACCCAAAAGCGAGGCGATCTCCTGCACAATCCGCATCTGCTTGTCAACCACCTTGTCGGCAATCTCCACGGTCTGCCGGCTGATGTCCTCCTTGCGCTCTCTCTGGTTTTCCTCATCGGTGATGTCGCGCATAATGCAGATTAAAAGGCGGTAGTCCTTGTCATAGACGATGGTCTGCTCAACATACCGCTCGTACTCGGCAAGGTAGACCCGTTTGTTTCTGACGCTTCTTCCGCTCTCCAACACGCGCATAAACAGGGTCGGATCTAGGATGCGCACCACCTGATCGCCCAGGATATCGTGGATGCTTCGGATATGCATCATCCGCATCGCCGCCGTGTTGATCTGCTGCACCTCCAGCTTTTCGTTCAGCACCATCAGGCCGTTTGGCGTATTGTTGACAATGTTGTCCGAAAAGCTCTCCGCCTTATCCTTAAGGTACGGCAGACACATCGAAATCTCCGCCTTGCCCTGGTAGATGGCAACCGCCTTTTCACGGCAGGTGTTATAGCCGCAGGAGCCGCAGTTTAACTCGTCCGCCGGCTTGAATTTTCCCATCTGGCGCAAAATCTCGCCGATCTCCTGTTCGGTCGGCGGCTGGAGTCTGCGCTCAATCATGGTAAAGGTTTTGCGCAGCGCCAGCGCGTCCGGCTGCGCAACGGCAAAGTCACGCGCACCGGCAAAGTCGGCAACCGCCTGATAATCCCGTACCGGCGAACGGTGGAATTTTTCCATGACGGGGCCGCCGATGCAGCTGCCGGCACAGGCCGACATCTCGATAAAGCAATGGTGCACGTTTCCGTTTTCGATCTCGCGCAGTGCCGCCATACAGTTTTCCACGCCGTCAATCGCCATGTATGTATAGTTTGGGTTATCCTGCGCCATGGTCTTTAAGATGCCGCCCGTGGTCGGGAAGAACCGCGCACGGCTCTCCGGCTCCTCTTCGACTTCGCACGCTAAGGTGATCTCCTCCGCCTTCAGCCACGCTGTCAGCTCGTCAAAGGTCAAAACGGCGTCCACGATACCCTCATAATACGCCGCCTCATCCTTTTTGGCAACGCAGGGGCCGACAAACACCGTCTTTGCACCCGGATACCGCTTTTTAATATCCGCGCAGTGCGCCTGCATCGGCGACAAAACGTCGGCAAGATACGCAAGCTCTTTGGGAAAGTATTTCTGGATCAAGAGATTCACGCTGTGGCAGCAGGACGAAATCAGCACGTCCCGCTCTCCGGCGTCAAGCATCCGCTCATACTCGCGCTTTACCATGGTCGCGCCGACCGCGGTCTCCTCCACATCAGCAAAGCCCAGCTTAATCAGCGCCTTTCGCATCGCGCCGATGCCGACGTTTTCATAGTTTGCAATAAAGGACGGCGCAAGGCTCACATAGACCGGCGCGTCACTCTGGAGCAGCACCTTGACCTTTTCGGTCTCGTCTACGATCTGCTTTGCGTTCTGCGGACAGACGACAAAGCACTGGCCGCAAAGAATACATTCGTTACCGATGATATACGCCTGGTTGCCGGAAAACCGAATGGATTTGACCGGGCAATGGCGAATACACTTATAACAGTTTTTACAGTTTGATTTTTTTAAGGTCAGGCAATCCGCCACGGTAGCACCCTCCTCATTTTTTGCCGAAAGAAAACCGCCAAAGCCCATCACTTAAGTAAAATTCACATCTTTCGGCTTATCGTCTTTTCTTCATTTTAAAGCGCCAAAAGGACATGCGTTTCAAAAAAGCCGTCAAAGTTTTCCGGCGTAACGCCGGTATGGGTCACGCCGTCAATGACGATCGTGACCCCTTCGCGGTTGCACTTTCCGGTACAAAAACAGCCGGAAAGCGTGATTTCGGTATCCAGTTTTCGCGCAGTAATTTCCTTTTGAAAGCGTTCCACCAATTGATGCGATCCCTTTAAGTGACAGGAGCTTCCGACACAAATCGCGATCTGCATTACACCGCCCCCAAAACGTGCGCGTCAAAAAATTCCTTGGTGGTCTCCGGCGTGACGGAATAAAAGCTGTCATCCAGCGTCAGACAGACCCCCTCCCGGCATTTGCCCATGCAAAAGGTACCGGCCAGCTCCACCTTGTCCTCCAGCTTATGCTCGGCGATCAGATACTGCAATTCCTCCACCACCTGTCTCGAACCCTTGATATGACAGGACGAGCCGATACATACCGTGATTTTCATAAAAACTTCCTCCTTATCCGATTTGATCTATTGTTTCGTGCCTTATTCATAGTCTACCACGTCAATCCAGGAATGTAAAAATTCCCGCTGCGCCTCGTTGCCCTTGACCGTCTGGGACGCCGCCACAATCGGCATCCACTTTTGCACGTACTGCATGGCGGTGTCGGTCTTTTCGCAAAACAGGCTGAGGTACTTTTTCGCGCCGCTGATGTCGCCGCAAAGCCAGAACAACAGATAGGTTCTGGCCGCGTCCGCCGAGGCGTTGCCGATGGTCGCGTGCGACCAGTCAAGGATATACGCCTGCCCGTCTTTGTCCAGCATCACATTGGAGGGGTTAAAGTCCCCGTGGCACAGCTTATCGTGCTTTGGCATCGCCTCTAGACGGGTGTATAAATCATAGCGCACGGTCGCGCTGAGATCGGTCTCGGCGATCTTGCGCCGCATCTTATCCTTTAGCTTTGGCAGCAGCGGACAGGTCATGGTATGCATCTTTTTCTGCGTTTCGACAAACAGATCCAGGTATTCGTCATACTTCTCCCTCTGCTCTGCCATCAGCTGCGAAAGGGTCTTTCCCTCGATATATTCCGACACGATCGCCCACTTGCCGTCAACGGTCGTGACCTCCTTGATTTTTGGGATCAAAAGCCCGGTTTCCTCCACTCTGGCCTGATTGAGCGCCTCGTTTAAGATGTCCGCCTTGGAAAAGCCGTGATGAAACACCTTCAGACACAAATCGCCGTCACGGTACACCGTTTTATTATTCCGAACTGCAATGATTTTATCTAAATTCATCGTATTTCCCCCCTTTTATACCTTCTCGTGCGTGCCGTAGTAAGCGTTTAAATACATCTGCCGAATTTCGCGGATCAGCGGATAGCGCGGATTTGCGCCGGTGCACTGATCGTCAAACGCCTGCTCGCACATTTCGTCCAAACGATCCAAAAAGTCCTTTTCGTCAATGCCGTAATCCCGAATAGTGGGCTTTATTTCAATCTTTTCTTTTAAGTCGCGGATGGCGTCAATCAATCGTTCCAGCTTTTCTTCGTCCGTCTTGCCGCCGAGGCCGAGTGCGTCTGCGACCTGTGCGTACCGCGCGAGGGTATGCGGATGGTCGTACTGCGGGAATGTCCCCATCTTGGCCGGAACCTCCGCCGCATTAAAGCGCAGCACCTCTTCAATCATCAGCGCGTTGGCAATGCCGTGCGGCAGATGATGAAACGCGCCGAGCTTATGCGCCATCGAATGGCACACGCCCAAAAACGCATTGGCAAACGCCATACCGGCCATGGTTGCCGCATTCGCCATCTTGTCTCTGGCAACCTTGTCGGTCTGCCCGTTTTGATAAGCGGCCGGCAGATAGGCAAAGATGGTCTTTAGCGACTGAATCGCAAGGCCGTCGGTATAATCCGTCGCCATCATGGACGCATACGCCTCCAGGCTATGGGTCACCGCGTCAATGCCGGACGCCGCCGTCAGTCCCTTTGGCGCCGACATATGAAGGTCTGCGTCCACGATTGCCATGTTCGGCATCAGCTGATAATCCGCCAGCGGATACTTCACCCCGGTTGTCTCGTCCGTGATGACGGCAAACGGCGTCACCTCCGACCCGGTACCGGCCGAGGTCGGCACGGCGATAAAGTACGCCTTTTCGCCCATCTTGGGGAAGGTATACACACGCTTTCTGATATCCATAAAGCGCATTGCCATCTCCATAAAGTCCGCCTCCGGGTGCTCATACATCACCCACATAATCTTGGCCGCGTCCATCGCGCTGCCGCCGCCGAGGGCAATGATGCAGTCCGGCTGAAAATCGGTCATCTGCTTGGTGCCTTCCTTGGCGCAGGCAAGGGTGGGGTCGGGCGCAACGTCAAAGAAGGTCGTATGCACGATGCCCATTTCGTCCAGCTTGTCCGTGATCGGCTTGGTGTAGCCGTTGTGATACAAAAAGCTGTCCGTCACCAAAAAGGCACGCTTTTTGTGCATCACCTGTTTTAATTCATCGAGTGCCACCGGCAGGCAGCCTGCCTTGGTGTAGACCTTTTCCGGCGCGCGGAACCACAACATATTCTCCCTTCTTTCTGCAACGGTTTTGATATTGAGCAAATGCTTAACGCCGACGTTTTCCGAGACGGAGTTGCCGCCCCAGGAGCCGCAGCCCAAGGTGAGCGACGGCGCCAGCTTAAAGTTATACAAATCGCCGATACCGCCCTGGGAGGAGGGCGTGTTCACCAGCACGCGGCAGGTTTTCATCCGCGCCGCAAAACGGAGGATTGTCTCGCGCTCCGCCTGTGCGTCTAAATAGATGGACGAGGTATGCCCAAGGCCGCCGTCTGCGATCAAACGCTCTGCCTTTGAAAACGCATCATCAATGTCCTTGGCGCGGTACATCGCCAAAACGGGCGACAGCTTTTCATGCGCAAATTCCTCGGACAGCTCGACCGATTCGACCTCGCCGATCAGAATCTTGGCGTTCTCCGGCACGGTCACGCCGGAAAGCTTGGCGATGGTGTACGCGCTCTGCCCGACAATTTTGGCGTTGAGTGCGCCGTTGATTAAGATGGTCTTGCGCACCTTTTGCGTCTCGGACGGAGTTAAAATATAGCAGCCGCGGTCGATAAACTCCTGTCTTACCTTATCGTAAACGGCGTCATGCACAATCACCGACTGCTCCGACGCGCAGATCATGCCGTTGTCAAACGTCTTGGAATGAATGATCGAGTTGACCGCCAGCACGGTGTCGGCGGATTTATCGATGATGGCCGGTGTGTTTCCGGCGCCGACGCCGATGGCCGGCTTGCCGCTGGAATATGCGGCCTTTACCATGCCGGGGCCGCCCGTTGCCAGGATCAGATCTGCCTCACGCATTAAAAGGTTGGTCATCTCCAGTCCCGGTACGTCAATCCAGTCAATAATCCCCTCCGGGGCGCCGGCGGCAACCGCCGCGTCCAAAACCACCTTGGCCGCCGCAACGGTACTCTCTTTGGCTCTGGGGTGCGGCGAAATCACGATGGCGTTTCTCGTTTTTAATGCCAAAAGGCATTTAAAGATGGCGGTTGAGGTCGGGTTGGTGGTCGGAATCACCGCCGCAATCACGCCGATCGGCTCGGCGATCTTTTGGATGCCGAACGCGGCGTCCTCCTCAATCACACCGCAGGTTTTTACGTCCTTATAGGCGTTATAGATATACTCTGCGGCGTAGTTGTTTTTGATGACCTTGTCCTCTACGATTCCCATGCCGGTCTCGCTGACCGCCTGCTTTGCCAGTGGAATCCTTTGCTGATTGGCCGCTGATGCCGCGGCGAAAAAGATTTTGTCCACCTGCTTTTGGTCAAATGTCGCAAATGCTCTTTGTGCCTCTCTTACCCTTGCCAGCGCACGCTCCAGCGCCGCTGTGTCGTCGATGATGCATCTTGCCTTGTCTAACATACGATTCCTCCTTTTTCCCTTTTGGGTTTCAAAATGCACGGCCAAACTCCTTTCGGTCGGTTTTGCCGATACGCTTTTGCGCCCGGTTGGGGCGGTCAAAACCGTACCGGCGCTTTGCCTTTTGCACCGTGCGATTTTGATGCCCCGTTTTGGGGTGTTATTTTTGTTTGTTAATATTTTAACACACTGGTATTTCCTTGGGAATTGCAAGTTTTTATAGGCGGTATTATCAAATCATACAATACCGGCCGGGCAAAAAATTCTGCGGTATCATCGTGGTGTCATTTTCTTTTGATATTGCCGTATGTTTCGTACGGCCGCGGCTTTTGTGCTGCCGCGATAGCAACTCTCTAGCGTCTGCCGTGGAGCAGCGGCGAGAGCCGCTTATAGAGCAAAAAGGTCAAAAGCGAAATCATCAGCCCCTTTAAGAGGTTAAAGGGCGTTACGCTCAGCAAAATGACCTTAAGCTGACTGTCGATGATCGGAATGATTTTTTGGCACATCGCGATAATGGCGTCCATCGGAATCCCGAACACCTTGGTATAAAACGGAAACATAATCAGGTAATTGGTAAAGATCCCGGTCAGCGAAAAGCAGAGCGTGCCGCAAAGCATGGCAATCAGCGCGCCGCGCCGGGTCTTGTTTTTATGGTAAATCAGTCCGGCCGGTGCGACAAACGCGCAGCCTAAGATAAAGTTGGACACCTCACCGATACCGGCGGTGCTGGAAATCAGAAGATGCAGCAGGTTTTTGACAAGCTCGGTCAAGACGCCGGCCAGCGGTCCGAAGCCGAACGCCAGGATCAGCGCCGGAAGGTCGGAAAAGTCAAGCTTGATAAAATCGGGTGCAAAGGGCAGGTGAAATTCCAGCAGCATCAATACAAAGGAAATCGCCGCACCGACGGCGATACTGACCAACGCTCTTGTACTTACTTTTTTCTTCATACTTCTTCCTCCTTGGTGTTCGTGCGCATGGAAAAGGCAGATTTTTGCCTTCCGAATGCGGCATTTGGATTTCTTCCGTGTGCCGTTTTCCGCCTTGCCAGTGTGCTAATCTATGCTTTATTCCGCCGCCGTGCCGGACGGCGCGGCGCTCTTCTCCGACTCCGGCGCAGGCGCTGCGCTTGGCGCAGGCGGCGGATTCTCGGCCGATTTTTGTGGTTCCTTCGATTCCTTTGCTTCTTTGGATTCGTTCGGTTCCTTGGGTTCGTTCGATTTGGGCTTCTCTGTTGTCGCAGCGGTCGGCTTTGGCGTCTCTGATGGCGCAGGCGGCTGATACTGACTGGACGGAAGCTTTTCTCTCAGCACCTCCGCGCCGTTCTTCTTCACCAGGCGCGTCACACCATAAGAATATCCGCCGCCGCTGCGCAGCAGCTCGACCGAGGTCTGTTCCGGATTATAGCCGCGCACCGTAAAGGTCAGCTTGCCGCCGTCGGCAGAAGCGTCAAACCGAATCGGATACGGCGTACTGTTTTGCAGCCGCAGATCAAGGTATCCCTCCGCGATGGTCGCATCCAGCCCCGGCGGAAGGTACCCCACCTTTAACGTATGGTTATGCCGCTCAACCACCTTTAAATTGGCGTAAAGCGCTGCACAGTAGAGCGTAGACGATCCCTGACAGATGCCACCGCCCATGCCGCTTTCCACCTTGTTGCCGACATAGACCGGTGCGGCCTGATAGCCGTTTGCCGCCTTGCGCGGCAGAATGGTTTTATCATATGAAAACTCGTCACCCGGCAGCATCTCATAACCGTTGATGCGGCTTGCCGCGAGGCGTACGTTATTGATCCGTGCCGCAGTACCCCCAAAGTACGTACTGTAACTACCCAGCACGTCCGCATACAAGTGTTCCTTTAATACGGACTCGGTCAGTGCCGGCGGCGTTGTCGTCACCGAAAAGGTTGTGGTGTTATCGGCTGCGGTGTCAACCGCACGGATTGCCTGTCTGACCGTCTCCTCGTCCACGCTGCACTGTAACTTTTCGGGATGAACCACGACCTTGCCGCTATCGTCCTTCTCATAATACGCGTCCTGCGCCGGGCTGATCAGCCACTGATAAAATTCTGAAAATTCAATCGGCGCCGGCTCTACGGTTTTTGGCTCCAGCAACACCTTTTCAAAGGCCATCGCCTTAATCTGCCGCTCCACCTCGCAAACCGCCGCGTCACGATCCACCTTGACGCCGTTAACCTTTCCGTAAAGCGTCACATGATCCGGCGCAATCTGAAAGGTATAGCCGACCGGCTCGATCTCATAGGGCTTTGCGATCTGCGAGAGCATAGCAAGCAACGCCTCATTCTCATACGCGATCACGGGTTCCAGATCCGTCCTGTGAAGCCGATGATAAAGATAGGCGATCCCTCTTATTATCGGATTTTTGTGTGCGCCCTTTTCTAAGGCGTTGCCCACGACCTCCTGATTCTGATAGGTCACTGCCAGATCGTTCAGCGGTATCGCGCCCTCGGCGTCCTCACAAAACAGAGGGATCCGCACGTCACGAATTTTCTCACCGTAATAGGTATCGTTTAAGATGGCAAGCGCCTCTTCGGCGGTCTTGCCGCCAAGGTTCTGATCGCCGACATAGATATTGGGGAACACCGTCCCCACATCCCCGGCGCGGTAAGCGACCGCGATGACGCCAAGCATCATCACCGACAGGGCAATCAGCAGCACGCCGATGATAATCAGACGGCCGCCGCCCTTTTGTTTCCTTTTTTTATCGGGTTCCCCCAAAGGCACACTTCCCAATGGCATAAGCATAACTCCACCCCTAACCTGATATTCGCAATCCGACCACGGTATGACAGACGGTCAAAACCGCTTTCGGCTTTTTGTGCGGTGCAAAAGGCATGTCACCTTTCTATATTGTATGATGCGTCGGTGTTTAAAATGCTGGCCGCAAACTGTTTTGCGGTTCTGCCGGAAAATCCGTTATACTGCATCTCCCAGGTCAGCGCCTTGGCGCGGATTTCGTCCGTCATGGCAACGCCGGACGCGGAGAGGATGTTTGCAACAATCTCTAAATATTCGTTCTGGGTCGGCGTCAAAAAGCTCAGGGTGATTCCAAACCGCGCCGAGAGCGACTTGCGCTCGCTCAGTCCCTCACTTCGGTGTACCTCGTCACTGAGGTAACCCTCCCGCTCCGACCAGGTTTCTTTAATCAGGCTGCGGCGGTTGGAGGTCGCGTAGATCAGCACGTTGTTTCCCCTCGCCTCCGCCTGGCCGTCCAGGGCGGATTTCAGCAGCTTATAGCTGGTATCATCCGCCTCAAAGGACAGATCGTCAATAAAAATGATATAGCGGAGCACCGGGTTTTTGATCGCGCGAAAGACCGCCGGCAGATCCGCAAGCTGCGATTTGCTCAGCTCGATCAAACGAAGTCCCCGATCCTTAAACAGGTTCAGGCACGCCTTCACTGACGAGGATTTCCCGGTGCCGCTGCTGCCGGTCAGCAATACGTCGTTTGCGTGATAACCGCTGACAAAACGCTCGGTATTCTCAATCAAGACCTCTTTTTGGTGGGCAAGCCCGGTCAGATCGCGGAAGGTGATTGCGTCCGGGTTGTTGATGCCGACCAGTGCGCCGCCGTCCCAGCGCAGCGCGGCGTATGCCGTCGCCCTGCCGGTGCCAAAGCTTTCCGCATGGGCTAAGATCGCGCCGCAAAGCGCCTCATTGGAGGTCGATTCGATCATGCTCTCCAGCGATCGCACATAGCTGGAAAGCCCGGTATGAATCCGCTGCGTGCCCATTTTGCTGAGCGGCAAAAGCCCCTTTTCGCGAAACAGCTGATCCCAGTCCACCGCCAAAAGCGCGGTATAAATGCACTTTACATCGCGGCGGAGAAAATCGCGGAGGTTTTCAATATCCGGGAGCAGATCCTCCTCCAGCATACTGCGCAGCACATATTCCGCAATCAGATTGCGGTCGGTCAGCCGATGCGCCGAATACGCAATCAGCGCCCTTGCCGCGGTATAATAGTCCGCACTGTCGCCCGTCTCATAAAACCGGAGCAGGGCGGCAACCGCCGGATCCTTTGTGATATGGTCAAATAAAAACAGATTCATCAATGATGTCCCCTTTCGCCGAAAACGCGATCATGCCCGCCGAAAAGCAGAGTATGGCTTTTTCCGGGCGATATTTCTGTCATAAAATGCGGCTAATCCTCATGCAAAAGCGAGAGCGCAAGGCGCGTGTTTTCGCTCGCCTTCTCTTCAAACGCTGCGCCGGACGCCGCCAAGTCCTCACACAGCTTGTCGCGCCGCTGCATGATCTCATCCACATAGCGCAAAAGCGTCAGCGGATTGATATCCCTTGCCGGACAGGTAAACTCCTGGCCGATATATTCCATGGTCGCGTCCACCTTGGGATCGTAGCAAAGCCCGATCAGCGGCGTTCCCATCTTTGCCGCATAAATCAAGGTGTGCAGCCGCATTCCCAGCACAAACTGCGCGCCGCCGACCACGCCCAAAATCTGGGTCGGCGTGGGCGATCCGTCTAAAATCCGCCCCTTTTGTTTCATATAGGACAGGGTCTTTTTGGCGGTCGCCATATCACGGCTCTCCTGCATCGGTACAAAAAGCGCCTCCATATGATATTTTTCGCACACCCGATCCGCAACGGCGGCAACGGTCTTTTCCATCTCACTGTCCGCAAACTTCCACGGGCGGAGCGCAATCACGAAATAGGGCGTCCCCTCCGTCAGACCGGCACGCCGGCAAAGGGCGGCTGCCTCCTCCGTTCCGGCCGCCGTCAGGCGAAACGCCGGGTCGGCCGTCACCAGCATCTTGGGATTTGTCACCCCAAACCGCTTAAGCTCCTCCAGAGAGGAGGGCTCACGCAGGGTAATTAAGTCCACACGGTTTAGCACCTTGGCGATTTTATGATAATTCCGCTCGTTGCGGATCGGGCCGATGCCGTTGGCATAAAGCATCACCTTCGCGCCCATTTTAAGCCCCATCCGAATCACAAAAAGGTAGTACGCCAGCGACTTTTCGGACGTCACGTCCTGGATCAGGCTGCCGCCGCCGCTGATAAGCAGCTTGGTTCTCTTCAAATTCCACAAAATACCGGGAATGTTAAAGCGGTGGATCGCCTCAATCCCGTAGAGCGCCTTGGTCTCGGCCGGGTCGTTGGAAAGCGCCAGAATCTTAATATCCGGGTTCTCCGCGCTTAAACTGTCGACCATCGACTTTAAAATGGAATCGTCGCCGCTGTTATGAAACCCGTAGTAGCCGGAAATCATCACATCCGTGCCGCCGCCCGGCATACGGATGGGATTGGTGAGCAGATACGCCTCGATATCGTCAAATTCCTCGATCATCACCTCATTGATCTTACTGTTTTTGATGATCGAAATATACATCTTCATCGCGTCATCCGCCATCGTATCGATGGAATAATGCTGCCTTACCGTCTCACGGGCATAGGCGCCGAGTTCCGCGCGCCGCGCATCGCCGGCGCGATAGAGGGTTAAAATATCCTGTTTCAGCGTCTCGGTCTCGGTCTGCGCGCAGCCGCGGCAGCAGAAGTTGGTATCGATCGCGGTTTGCAGCTTGTCGCGGTCAAAGATGCCGATATAGCCCTCGTTGCCGGCGATGATGGACGGCTTTTCGCACGCCATGGCCTCCAGCGCGGCACGGCTGACCCCGATGAAGATGTCGCCGCAGGCCACAAAACGGTTGATGTCGGTGCGGCTTCCGGTGACAATTACCATCCGCCGTCCGACCGCCGCGTTCACCGCCTCGGCCTCTTTTTTGATCTCTTCAAAGTCATTGCCGCCGCCGACAATGACGATTTCCAGGTTTTTGATCTCGGCCGCAAGCGCCTGCGCCGCTTCCAGCAGCTTATGCGCCGCCAGCGAACGGTCGGTATCCATGCGGCTGACATACACGATCCGCCACGCCGTATCGGACAGTTGAAATTCCTCTTTGATCGCGGAATAATCCGTGTCCTTGGAGAATTTTTCAAGATCGATGCCGTTGATCGTCACGCGGACATGCTCCGGGTCGATCCCGTAGTTATCCGCAAGGTAGGTCTTGATGTCATCGCTGACCGCCAGAGAGCGGTCGCCCCACCTTGTCAATAGATTATACGGAAACCGGGTCGAAAACACCCAGTGCGCCGTCGTCACAAAGCGAAAATGATACCGCCGATGCAAAAGCGCACACAAAAACGCCGGAATCCGGGCGTGCGCGTGCACCACGTCGATATGGTTGGTTAAAATAATTTCTTTGAGTTTTAAATACGCCCTTTTCATGCAGAGCGGATTTTTACTGTGAAAGGGAACCTTGATATGGCGAATCCCGGCCTCCTCAAGCTCCGCCTCATAGGCGCCGCCGTTGGAGGCGACAATGACCTCTACGCCGCGGCGCGAGAGCGCCTTGGAAAGCTCCACAATATGCGTCTCCGCACCGCCGATATCCAGTTGCATGGTCGCCATCAAAACCCGCATGAAACCCCTCCTCTGCCGCATGAGCGCGGCAAACACTTTGTCTGCTTTTTCTTATGTTCTATTGTATAACAGTTTACCTGCCCTGTCAAACCTTTTTAGCGAAAAATTACGTCAGACAGCGCCGCGGCGTCATCGACCACACAGGGCGCCTTGGCGGCAATCAGCTCCGCCTTGCCCCGAAACCCCCAGGAAACGCCGACCGTGTCCACGCCGGCGCGGCGGCCAAATTCGATATCCACATCGGAATCGCCGACGTAAAGCGTATCGTCTCTCTTTACGCCGACCGTATCCAGCAGTGCAAAAAATACCGCAGGGTCGGGCTTTTTGGGGTATTCCGCCCGTTTTCCGAAAACGCGGTCAAACCTTTCCGTCCCCAAAATCTCCGCCACGACGCGCTGCGTCTGCTCCTGCGGCTTGTTGGAGATGATCGCCGCCATGGCGCCGCTTTCTTTGATTTTTTCCAGCAGCGCCAAGATACCGGGATAGGGCTTGGTCTTTTCGCAGCAGTTTTTCAGATAATCCGCTCGGTACAGGGCGATCAGCCGATCCAGCTGCGCCGCGTTTTCGTCGCCCAGCGCACGGCGGCAGAGCAGCTCCATCCCGTCGCCCACCATCTTATAGTACGAAGCCACAGGATGCGTGCGAAGTCCCAGCTGCGCCAGGGAGCGGTTTACGGCGTCGGCAATATCCCCGATCGAATCCACCAGCGTACCGTCCAAATCAAATACGATCAGTTTTTTCATGGCATTTACCTCCGATCCGATGTTAAAGTATACGTCATATCTTGCCGAAAACGGCGTGAAATCGGCAAAAAATTTCATTACCGCGCCGCCGTGGCGATGACTGCCTGTGGCAGTCGTCCATCGCTGACCGAGGCGAGAGCCGAGACGGCATGGCTAAGCAGGGGACGGCGATCCATTCAAAATGAAATTTTTTGCAAAATAGAGTTTATCAATACACTCCGTCAAGAATTTTCCGTCCGTTATTCTTCCGGACTGTTTTTCGGCTTTTTAAATATCCATAGCTTGCTGAATACATAGTTCAGCGCGATCACAATTACGTTTACCAAAAGCTTCATCCAGCGCGCCGGGAACCCGGCATTCACCACGGTGATCTGGAGCAGAATCTCCGCCAGAACCATGGTAAACACCCGCGCCAGGTAAAACGAACCCATCTCCAAAAGCACGGCCGACATGCCGTGCACCTTGCTTTCAAAGACGAATTTTCGGTTGGTGATATAGGCAAATGTGATGGCCGAAAGAGTAGAGAGCACGCTGCATCCGTGCATCAGATACGCGTTGTGATCCAGCGGCAAAAACAAAGAGAACACAAAGAACAGCCCGGTGTCCACCAAAAAGGTCAGACCGCCGAACACGCAGTATAAAATCAGTTCACGGTAGCGGTTCCAAAGCATTAAAAAAGATTTTCTCATCGTTTTATCCTCCGTCCGATTCCGTCATGCGGCTTTATGCCGCAGAATCTTCCTGCTCCGCAGAATCCGTCTGTGCCGCAGAGTCCGCCTGTGCGGCAGAATCCGCCGCCGCGCCGCCAAAGATGGCCTGTTCCAGCTCTGCCGCGCGGTCATGCTCTGCCACGCGCTCTTCCTTGTCCTTTTCGTTTTCATAAAGCGCACGGGTACCCCAGTAGACCGCCGTGTCACCGTTTTGCGAAAGCGCCGCGTCAAACTGCGGCAAAGTACGCAGATTGCGCATGGAATCCATGGTGTCGCGGTAATTTTCGCCCTGCATCATCTCATAAAAATAGTCGTCAAAGAAGAACACCGGGTACGCGCCGGTCGAAAGCTCTGCCATGAACTTGGTCTGGATCGCCATCGCGGCCTCGCCGGAATTCTGACCGCCCATCGCGGACAGACTGACGTTATAGATCTTGACCGTTTTTTCTCCGTCGCCGTCCGTGTCCGAAACGTACGGGGCGATCGCCTCCTCCATTGCGGCGAGGGTCTCGTCACTGAAATACTTTTCCGAATAAAAGCCGATCTCCAAATCATAGGCCGGCCGCGTCATCACCTCGTACACCGTGCCGAAAATCAAAAGCAGCACGACAGAAATGCCGATGATCCACCACTTATCATAAAGCCAGATATGCGCGATCTTCTCTTTCAGCGGCATATTCTTTACCATGTCTCTGGCTTCTCTTGCCTGTTTATCCATCCCAATCACCTCATATCGGTTTCCTGTAAAACGACTGTTTTCTATATCGTTTATTCTACCACACCGCACAAAAATAATCAAGAAAGAATCGCACAATCCGCCGCCAATTTACAAATTATTTACATTCGCCGCGACTGCACCAAATCCGCCGTTTTTCATAGACTGTAAGTACAGAGGTGTTTCCATTGAATCAATTTTTAACTTTTGCATTTATCGGCGGAGACTTAAGACAAATACGGGTGATCTCCCGTTTCGCAAAAGAGGGTTATCCGGTGCGCACCTTTGGTCTGGAGGCGGCGGCCTATCCTGCCGGGGTTTCGGTTTTTGCCTGCGACAGCCTGGATGCGTGCATCGGCGGCGCAGACATCGTGGTATTGCCGCTTCCCTATACCGGTGACGGCGAGACCGTAAAGACCGCCTTTTCGGCGGACAAAATCCACATCGGCGACTGTCTGCGCAAAATGTCAAAGGAGCAGCTGCTCTTTGCCGGCCGCGCGGACGATCCGCTCAAAACGCTTGCCGCGCTCTACAACGTCCACTTGATCGACTATATGCAGCGCGAAGAGCTGGCGATCCAAAACAGCATTCCCACCGTGGAGGGTGCGATCGAAATCGCCATGGCAGAGACGCCGTATACCATCCACAACAGCCGCTGCCTGATCCTCGGCCACGGCAGAATCGGCAAGATGCTCTCGCAGACACTCGGCGCCCTCGGCGCCAAGGTGAGTGTGGCGGCGCGCAAAAGGTCGGATCTTGCCTGGATCGGCTATCACGGGTACCGGGCGCTGACCTATGCCGATCTGCCCGGCTGCATCGCGGACTATGATCTGATATTTAATACCGTACCCCACATGGTTTTGGATTTTAAACTGCTGTCGCTGCTCTCGGATTCCTGCCTGATTATTGACCTTGCGTCAGCGCCGGGCGGCGTTGATTTTGAGACGGCACAAAAGCTGGGGATCAACGTCATCTGGGCGCTCTCGCTGCCGGGCAAGGTCGCGCCGCAGACCGCAGGCGACATCATCAAGGACACCATCTCAAATATCTTAGAAGAACTGGGGGTGTAACACTATGCAAAACGGCCAAACGCTCGGCTTTGCCCTGACCGGCTCCTACTGCACCTTTCAGAAGGTGCTGCCCCAAATCGAACATCTGGTACATCTCGGCTACCGCGTGATTCCGATTCTGTCGGAAAAGACCGCGGTCACCGACACACGGTTTGGCACGGCCGAACAAATCATTCATACCATCGAGGCGATCACCGGCGAGACGGTCATCACGGCGATTCCGGACGCAGAACCCATCGGCCCGAAAAAGAAGCTGGATCTTTTGCTGATTGCGCCCTGTACCGGCAACACGATTGCAAAGCTTGCCACAGGGATTGCGGACAGTACGGTGACCCTGGCTGCAAAGTCGCATCTTCGCAACAACCGCCCGGTCGTCCTCGCGGTATCGACCAATGACGGCCTGGGCGCAAACGCCAAAAACATCGGCACGCTGCTTGCGCGCAAGCATATTTATCTGGTTCCGTTCGGACAGGACAGCTGCATCGAAAAGGAAAATTCCCTGGTGGCGCATTTTTCGCTGATTCCCGACACGGTCGCAGCCGCGCTTGCGGGAAAACAGCTGCAGCCGCTTTTGGTCTCTTACGAAAAATAGAAAACGAGGGGGTCTGCAAACGCAGACCCCCTCACTTCGTTATGCGTCCGGGTTTTGGGCGGAAAAATCTTCTTCGTCCAGATCCTCTGCCGTAACCTCCACCTTTTTCTTCTTTCCCAAAAGCTCCGACACCTTGTCGATCGCCTCCGGCGCCAAATCCATCAGTCTGTCATAGACGCTGTTTTGCGGCGTGACAGAAATCATCCGGATCTTTCCGCCGCCGACCACCAAAAATCCCTCCGGGGTCAGCGAGATACCGCCGCCGGTACCGCCGCCGAACAGGTTCTTCGGTGCGCCGTTTTCATCCGCACGGGCGTTCTTTTTTACCGTCTCAAACTCCGAGCCGCCGACGCCAAAGCCAATGGCAACCTTTGAAATCGGAATAATCACCGTGCCGTCGGGCGCGGTAATCGCGTCGCCGACAATCGTATTGACGTCAATCATTTCTTTTAAGCCCTGCAGCGCCGTAAACATAATTCCTTCAATCGGGTGCTTGTTTTCAGCCATGATTTCCACTTCCTTTTTTGAATTGTTTATAACAATAAGTAACTGCCAGCACGGCGGCCTGCCTGATCGCCGCATGAAAAATCTGCGCCGGCCTTACTTTTATTATACCTTTTATTTCAAAATCTAACCGCGCCCTGTCATAATCGGGGGTTAAAAACAGCTTGGGATAGTCCATCACAAAATAGCGGCAAAGCAGCGGATATCCCGTGCCGACCGCCGACCAGATTCCGCCGTAGAGCATCCCGGTATATGCCGGGTTCCCGGTGCCGAAATCCAGCGAAACAGAGAGCGATAAAATCGCAATTTTATGCCGTGTATCATCCAAAAAGCGGTGCAGCATCTCTCTTCCCCTTTTGAAATAGCCGACATATTCCTGCACCACGGCGCAAAATCCGTCCATCTGAAATCCGCCGCCGTCCTTATCATAAATCCGCTTTTTGTCCTCGGAAAACGGGTTCTTCCGCGCTTTGGCCTTCTTTTGCTTTTTCTTTTTCTTTTCTTCCTTCGGCGGCTCTCCGCTCTTTGCAGGCTCCTCCTCCGGCTTTTTTTTCGGCGCGGTAAGATCGCGGTAAAAGACCCTTTTGCGCCTGCCAAACAGGGAAACCGCAAGCGAAACGGTTTTGTTTGAAAGCAAAACGTAAACCGTCCACCGGTGCCAAAGCAGCGCCGCCGCTGTCAAAATAACCGCAGCAAGCAGCAGCACCGGGATCATCAGCACATTACGCATAGGGTTCCTCCCTCTTTTCTCTTATGGGGCAAAGGGTTTCAGCGAATCATCATCTTCACTGCGATCCAAATTTTCCTCCGGCGGATCGGACTTTACACCACCCTTTGTATCGTCTTTGGTATCGTCTTTGGTATCGTCTTTCGCATTGTCGGTTTCGTACTGCAAGGCGCCGCCGTCCGTATCTTTCGCCGTCTCCGCGCCCTCCGATTCCGTATGCTCCAAATGTTCCGTCTCCGCGTCCATGGCAAGCTGCTGCGGCGCAAGCTCCATTTTCAGCTGCATTGCCTCCTCGGAATTTCCAAACTGATCGTAATCCGGCAGTTCACTGAGCGAGGCGATGCCAAAGCAGCGCAAAAACTCCTGCGTGGTGCCGAAAAGCAGCGGCCGTCCCGGTGCGTCCAGCCGTCCGACCTCCTCAATCAGGCCGCGTTCCATCAGTCGGTTTGCGACATAATCACAGTTCACGCCGCGGATATTCTCCATCGCGCTGCGCGTCACCGGCTGGTGATAGGCAACAATCGCCAAAACCTCAATCGCCGCGCCGGACAGATTCTGCTTTCTTCGCGGCTCCGCCAGCATGGAGACGTACTCGCTGTACTCGCCCCTGGTGCACATCTGATAGGCGTCCTCTAACTGAATCACGTGGATGCCGCGGCGTTCATAGTTATACTCGTCCATCATTTTTTTGAGTATCTCGCGCAGCGAACGCTTGTCCACATCGACAATATCCGCCAGCCGTTCCAGCTCGACCGCGTCCCCTGCCGCAAACAGCACACTCTCTAAAATGGCCTGTATCTCTCTGATTTCCATACTATCCGTTTCCTTTGTGTTAAAATACCGGGCGCTCAGTCCTCAATCCCGGTTAAATCCACCGTTTCCGCATCGTCGGTGCGATAAACGCGCGGATTTTTGATGCTATGATCGTCACCGTATTCGATTCTGATTTTCTTCATCTTAATCAGCTCCAGCACGGCCAAAAAGGACGCCACCGCCTCCGGCTTGCTCTTCACGCCGGAAAACAGCTCCAAAAACTTCATTTTGCTCTTTTGCACCAGCCGTTTCCAGATGCCGGTCACCTTTTGCCGCAGCGACACCTTCTCATGGCCGACAATCCCGGCAAACGACTGCTTGGGCGGCGGCTGCTTGCGCTCTAAGCGCAAAAAGGCGCGCTGATAGGCGGCGTAAAGGTTCTCCTTTGTCATGCTCGACAGATTCCACTCGGCAGGCTTCCGCTCAATCGCGTCCGGCGCCTTAAAAAACATGGACGCGCCGATGTGCTGCCGCGGCGCCAGGTACGCGGCCGCCTCCTTGATTTTCTGATATTCCAAAAGACGGCGAACCAGCTCTTCTCTGGGGTCGCCCTCTTCCTCGTTTTCATCCTCGGTCTTTGGCAGCAGCATCTTTGACTTGATCTGAAGCAGCGTTGCCGCCAACACCAAAAACTCACTGGAGACCTCCAGATCCATCTCCTGCATTTCCTGCATGACCGCAAGATACTGATCCAAAATCACCGAAATCGGAATATCGTAGATACTCACCTTATTTTTTCGAATCAGAGTCAGCAGCAAATCCAGCGGCCCCTCAAAATGCTCCAGTTTAAAATTCAGCTGTTCCATACCCACACCCTGTTTTCTTAGCCGAAAGGGAATAAAATTTTACCCTATTGCGCGGACTTTAACGCCCCGCTTTCGGCTAGTGAAGAAATAATCCGATGATGCTCTGATACCAACCAAGCATCGCCGATTCGCAAAAATAAAGCAAACTGTTAAATATGGGCAGGTTGATGAGAATCAGCAGCACAATAAAGCCGTAGCGCTCATATTCCATCAGTTTAAAGTAAAGCCGCTGCGGCAAAACTGCGCTCAGCACCTTAGAGCCGTCCAGCGGCGGAATCGGAATCAGGTTAAACAGACCGAGACCCAGATTCACCTGCGCCAGGTAGTAGCAGATCATATAGCCCACCGACGCCACCTGATACGCCATATTCTCCGAGGCAAAGCGCATGCCGCCAAGCAGCACCACTCCGATCTGTGCCACAAACGCCAAAAGGAAGTTGGCAATCGGGCCGCCCAGCGCGGTCAGCACCATGCCGCCCTTTTTGTGTTTAAAGTTCCACGGATTCACCGGCACCGGCCTTGCCCAGCCAAAGCCGAACAAAAACAGACAGATCGCGCCGATCGGATCCAAATGGTGCATGGGATTGAGCGACAGTCTGCCGGAATTTTTGGCGGTTTTATCCCCCATCAGATAGGCGGCAAGCCCATGGCAAAGCTCATGCACCGAGAGCGAAAGCAGTACGCAAAACGCAATCACCAAAATATAGAGCAGCTTTTCCGCAACGGAGAGACTTCCGTTGCGCAGCAGAGAAAAAAGCATAAAAATCCTCGTATGATACACCGCGCAAAAGGCGCCGGCATACCGATACTCTCCTTTCTTTCAGCCTTGTCAGTCCCAAAAAGTCTTACGTTTCATACCGAAAGGTCATGCCTTACAGGTCGCAGGCAACCAAATCCTCGTACCGTTCGCGGCGCACGGCAAGCGTTGCCTTGCCGTCACGCACCATCACAATGGGCGGACGCGGAATCCGATTGTAGTTGCTTGCCATCGAGTAGTTGTACGCGCCGGTCGCCAGCACGGCCAAAAGATCGCCGGGCTTCACTTTGGGGAGCTTTGCATCGCGCACCAGGATATCGCCCGACTCGCAGCATTTGCCGGCTACGGTTACCACTGTTTCAGGCTCCTCGTCCGGCCTTTCCGGCAGAACCGCCTGATATTCCGCGCCGTACATGATATGCCGCGGATTATCGCCCATGCCGCCATCCACCGACACATAGGTGCGGATATCGGGGACTTCCTTTACGGCGCCCACGGTGTAGAGGGTCAGCCCGGCGGACGCCACGATCGAACGCCCCGGCTCCATCACAAGATACGGTTCTTTAACGCCAAGGCGCGCGCTCTCGTCGCGCACCACCTTTGCCACCGCCTCGATATATTTGTCATAGTCAATCGGCTGATCGCCGTTTACATACTTGATGCCGTAGCCGCCGCCGAGGTTTAGCTCGCTCAGTGCCATGCCGTACTTTTCGTGCATCATGCCGATCAGACCCATCATCGTCTTTGCCGCAAGGCGGAACGGCTCCAGCTCAAAGATCTGAGAGCCGATGTGGCAATGCACGCCGACCACCGTCACATGCTCCATCTGCTGCGCGCGGCGCAGAATCTCCTCCGCCTCGCCGGTCTCCAGCGCGACGCCGAATTTTGAGTCGATCTGGCCGGTCTGCACAAAGCTGTGCGTGTGGGCGTCAATGCCCGGCTTGATCCGAAACAGGATCTTCATGTTCCGATTCTTCTCGCCGGCCATACGGTTCAGCGTTTCCAGCTCAAAAATATTATCCACCACAATGCGCCCGACGCCGCGGTCGATCGCCATCGCGATTTCATCCTCCGTCTTATTGTTCCCGTGAAAGTAAATCTTCTCCGCCGGGAACCCTGCGCTCAGCGCGGTATATAACTCACCGCCGGAAACCACGTCAACGCCCATTCCCTCTTCCTTTGCAATCCGATAGATTGCCTTACAGGACAGCGCCTTGCTGGCGTAAAGCGCCAGGCCGTTTCCGCCGTAATATTCATCCATGGCATGCCGGTACACGCGGCAGTTTTCGCGGATTTTATTTTCATCCATCACGTATGCCGGCGTATGAAACTCCCCGGCAATCGCGGTCAGATCGCAGCCGCCGATGGTGAGATGCCCCGCCGCGTTGCGATCCAAACAGTCCATTACAAGTTGCATTTTTGATGTCCTCCTTAGCGTCCTTCCAAATCACGTATAATACAGATGAAAGTTTTCTTATCTGGCATTGTACCATAGCGGCCGCGTTTTGTCAAACCGCACGCTATGGAAAGGATGCACGAAAACGCATCCCTCTCACACGTAAATTTCATTGATTTTTTTTGAGAAAATTGAAAAAAATGCTTGCATGCGCCATTTGGTTATGATATACTATTATGGCGTCCAAAATGACGCAAACAATACACACGTTCCGCGAGGATCCGAAAAGTGCCGCACACCCATGACGGTTTCAGGATCGCGCAGGCGTATTTTCGGGCTTTGCCCGCCGCCTTGCAGACCGGGACGGAGGAAAAAACTATGGAGGTGTTAAATCATGGGAGTTATTCAAATGAAGCAGTTGCTGGAAGCCGGTGTTCACTTCGGACACCAGACCCGCCGTTGGAACCCGAAAATGGCGGAGTACATTTTCACGGAGAGAAACGGGATCTACATCATCGACCTGCAAAAGACCGTGAAAAAGATTGAAGAGGCGTACTACTTTGTCCGCGACATCGCAGCCGAAGGCGGCAGCGTGCTGTTTGTCGGCACAAAAAAGCAGGCGCAGGACGCCATCCGCGAAGAGGCTGAGCGTACCGGCATGTACTTTGTCAACGCAAGATGGCTGGGCGGTATGCTGACCAACTTCAAGACCATCAAAAAGAGAATTGAGCGCCTGTATCAGCTGGAAAAGATGGCTGAGGACGGCACCATGGCTCTTCTGCCGAAGAAAGAGGTTATCAAGTTAAACTTAGAGCATGAGCGTCTGGAGAAGTTCCTGGGCGGCATCAAGGAAATGCGCGATCTTCCCTCCGCACTCTTTGTCGTAGACCCGAGAAAAGAGAAGAACGCCATCGCAGAGGCACACAAGCTGGGTATTCCGGTTATCGCGATCGTAGATACCAACTGTGACCCGGAAGAGGCCGACTACCCGATCCCCGGCAACGATGACGCAATCCGCGCCGTAAAGCTGATCGTATCGACCATCGGCAACGCCGTTTTAGAGGGCAAGCAGGGCGAACAGAACGCACCGGAGGCTGAGGCGAAGGACGCAGACGTGACACTGGATATGTTAGACGAGTAATCAACCTCGTTTTGTAAATCAACAGAAAGGAAGAGATGTATCATGGCATTTACAGCACAAGACGTAAAAAAGCTGAGAGAGATGACAAACTGCGGTATGATGGACTGCAAAAAGGCGCTGACCGAGACTGACGGCGACATGGACAAGGCCGTTGAGTTTTTGAGAGAAAAGGGTCTGGCTACCGCTGCAAAAAAGGCCGGCAGAATCGCTGCCGAGGGTATTGTAAAGTCCTACATCAGCGGCAATATCGGTGTTTTGGTTGAGGTAAACTCCGAGACCGACTTTGTGGCAAAGAATGTAGACTTCCAGAACTTTGTACAGGCCGTAGCGGAAGTAATCGCCGCACAGAACCCGGCAGACGTTGACGCTTTAAAGGAATTAAAGCTAAGCGACACCCAGACCGTTGGCGAGGCACTGACCGAAAAGATCGCAACCATCGGCGAGAACATGAATATCCGCCGTTTTGTCAGAATCGAGAGCAGCGGCGCAATGACCGACTACATTCATGCAGCCGGCAAGATCGGCGTTTTGATCGATGCCGAGGCACCGAACACCGATGAGGTACAGGAATGCCTCCGCAACGTGGCAATGCAGATCGCAGCGCTGAACCCCAAGTATCTCTCTGACGCAGACGTTTCGGAGGAATATAAGGAACACGAAAAGCAGATTCTGATCGCGCAGCTGAAGAACGATCCGAAGAATGCGTCCAAGCCCGACAACATCATTGAAAAGATGATTTCCGGCCGTTTGAATAAGGAATTAAAGGAAATCTGCCTGCTCGGTCAGGAATATGTTAAGGCTGAGCATAAAGAAACGGTGGCACAGTATGTTGAGGCCGTTTCCAAGAAGATCGGCAGCACCGTTACCTTAAAGAGCTTTGTTCGTTTTGAGACCGGCGAAGGCCTTGAAAAGAAGGAAGAAAACTTTGCAGACGAAGTTGCAAAGATGATGGGTAAATAAGCCTGATTTCAGACGCTAATAGGGGAAGTTCCGGCGGAACTTCCCTTTTTTATTGCCTTTTGCGAAAAATTTCATTTTGATTTGATCGCCGTCCCCTGCTTAGCCTATGCCGTCTCGGCTCTCGCCTCGGTCAGCGATGGACGACTGCCACCGGCAGTCATCGCCGCGGCGGCGCAGCAATGAAATTTTTCGCCGATTTTATTTTATTTTCTTTTTTGATTTAAAAATTTTTATCCCTTTGACCACCTCAAAGACGCCGATCAAAAACAAAAACACGCCGAACATCTTCCGCAGCAAACCGCCCGAAATCCCGGTGGCAAGCCACGCGCCGCCCAGTGCGCCGATTATGCCGCTTGCCGCAATCACGGCGGCGGTTTTCAGCTCAACATTCTTATTTTTGATATGCACAATCAGCGAAACCACCGCGGTCGGCAAAAAATAGATCAAATTGATCCCCTGCGCGACATGCTGCGGCGTTCCTTCCAAAAAAATCAGCGCCGGGATCAAGATCGCGCCGCCGCCGATTCCCATACCGCTGATGATACCGCTGAAAAACCCGACCAAGATCTGCAGCATCTTCTCTCTCCCTCACTTCTTCTCTTCTCTTTGTCTTTGCGCGGCCGCGCTAAAAAATCATTTTGACCGCCGTCCCCATAATCACCGCGCCGAACAGGATTTTCAGCCAGTGCTTGGGAATCTTGCCGAGCAGCTTTGCCCCGGCAAAGCCGCCGATCACGCCGCCGACGGTCACTGTTTTCCACAGTCCGAAATCAAAGTAGCCCCGGATCAGATAAAACACCATACTCACCAGCGATAAGACCAGAATCACGGCGATTGCGGTCGCATGAGACTTTTTTTCGTCCATTTTTAAAAACTGTTCCATCGCCGGCACAACCACGCTGCCGCCGCCGGCGCCGAACAGCCCGTTCAGCACGCCGCTGATCAGCCCGATGATGATATGCGTCCGATACTTCTTCATACTTCCTCCAAAAAAATAAGACTACCACTTATAGTGATAGTCTTACCAAAATTTTGTTTTTTATGCCAGATCAATGCGGAAGCCGTAACGAATCTCCTTTTCGGAGAGCCGATACCGTTCGATCAATTCCGGGCCGCAGCTGTTCGACCCAATCCCGGAAACCTTATAGTCAATCCGCACCCGAATATCCTTGCCGGGGCGCAGTTCATCGGTGTGCATTGCCTCGGTCAGCATCTGATCGTCATAGGCCGAAACATTGATTTCAAACGTATCGTCCGCCGTAAAGGTCAGGCCGTTTGCCAGACGCAAAAGCTTGGTCTGATAGTGATTGCCGTGCTCCTGCGGCACCACATAGGGAACGTATTCGCCCTTTGCCGTGCTCTCATAATACCCCATCTTTGCAAAGTGGTGCATGTCACAGTACGTCTCGCCCGGCCCCATGCCAAAGTAGCGGAACGAAAGATCCTCGCCCGGAACATGGAACACAAAGCCCAGCCGCGGCAGCCAGACCGCCTCCTCCTTGATCTTGCCGTAAAACTGTACGCCAATGCCGCCGTCATCATAGAAGGTGTATACCGTGCGGTCGTGCAAAAACGGCTTTCTGGCAACGCCGGACACAGAACCTTCCACTTCGATCCGATTTTCTTCGATGCGGCAGTCATAGACCTTGCGGAAGGTGCGGTTCAGATTCTCGCCCGAAAAATTATCACCGTCTAAGTACCCCCATGTCTTTTTGATTCTGCGGTCGTTGTCGGTCGGCGCCCTCCAGGCTGAAATCTCGGCCGGTGCGGCAAGCCGCCCGTCAATATCGGTCAGGCAGCCGTGCCGTTTGTCAAAGCGGTGCTGAAAATGCGCGCCCTTTACGATGATCTGTCCGTCCTCTTCATAAATTTGGACGTTGTCGGCGCTTGTGCATTTTTCTTCCTTTTTCACCGGCACATCAAGCGCGTGCTGGCAAACCGCAGCCTCGACATCGCCGCGCATCAGGCTAAGGTTTAAATAACATCCAAGGGCGCAGGACGCCGGTAGCGTATACGGCAGCGAAATCTCCTTTTCGCAGTGCGGCGCAGCGTCTACCGTGCAGCTGCCGCGGTCGGTCACCTTGCCGTCCGTCTCCACGTTCCAGAAAAGGGTGTACTCATTCAGATCGGTAAAGTCATGCTGATTTTTTACATACAGCTTTCCGTCCTCCATGCGGCTCCACATCGGCTGGTAAGCGCATTTTGCTTCCAGGCTGCCGGCCTTTAAGGTGCGGTCGGCAAACACCAGACCGTCACAGCAGAAGTTGCCGTCGTCCGTCATCTCGCCAAAGTCGCCGCCGTAGCGGTACACGCCGTCCGTCTCGGCCACGTGATCCGCCCATTCCCAGATGCAGCCGCCGATCAGGTTCGGGTACCTGTAGATCTCTTTCCAATAATCCATCACATCGCCGGGGCCGTTGCCCATCGCATGACTGTATTCGCATAAAAAGACCGGCTCGGTCTCTTCCTCGCCCCACTTTGTCACGTCCGTGACCGGCGGATACATATAGCTGCGCATCGGCGATACCCGTTTTAAGTTCAGGTCACGGTTTTCACCGTTGTTAAAGATCAGATAAGCGTTTTCGCCCTCGTAGTGCACAAACCGCGAATCATCGCGCGCACGGATCCACTCGCCCATGGCGATAAAGTTGGGGCCGTAGCCGCTTTCGTTGCCCAGCGACCAGAAGATCACGCACGCGTGATTTTTATCGCGCTCCACCATTCTGACCGCGCGCTCGACATAGGCGTCCTTCCATACCGGCTGGTTGCAGATCCAGTCCTCATTCTTGATATCATAGCCGTAGCCGCTGTTTCGCTGCACAAAGCCGTGCGTCTCGATATCCGTCTCATCGACCACATAAAAGCCGAGCTCGTCACAAAGCTCCAAAAAGTGCGGCGTCGGCGGATAGTGTGAGGTGCGGACAGTGTTGATATTGAGCGACTTCATCAGCAAAAGTTCGTTTCGCAGTTCCTCATCCGTCTCGCAATAGCCGTTTTTGGGGTGGGTGTCATGGTGATTGACGCCGCGCAGCTTGATCGGAACGCCGTTTAACAAAAGCTCGTTCTTGTCGGAGAATCTGACGGTGCGCATGCCGACCTTTTGCGGAATATATTCCGACCCGTGCTGCACCACCACGGTGTAGAGATACGGCTTTTCCGCATTCCACAAAATCGGCGCGGCAAGGTCTGCTTCCTTTCCGTCCGCGTCATAGATCACCGCGGTTCCCTCACCCGTGTAGGTGATGGTCTTATCGTCCGCCTTGATTTCCAAATCCCAGATGCGGTCGGTATCACGCGACAACAGATAAACGTCCCGGAAGATGCCGTGATAACGGAAGAAATCCTGATCCTCCAGATAACTTCCCAGGCACCATTTGCGCACCAGAACGCGGATCTCATTGCTGCCCGTCTTTAAAAACTTTGTCAGCTCAAATTCCGACGGCAAATGCGAGCCCATGCTCTCGCCCACAAACTGACCGTTGACATAGAGCGACAGGTGTGCCGAGACCCCCTCAAAGACGATATAGGTACGGCGTGCCGCCCAGGCGTCATCGATTTCCACCGTCCGCCGATACACGCCCATGGGGTTATCGTCCGGCACATAGGGCGGATCCACCGGGAACGGATAGTTCACGTTGGTGTAATAGGGCTTTTCGTACCCGTGGCACTCCCAGCAGGACGGCACCGGAATCCGGTCGGGATAGCGATCCTCACCCCGGTAGTCATCGTCCCTCTCGTAAAAGCAAAAATCCCAGGTACCGTTCAGCAGCCGATAAAAGGGAGATTCCTCCCTTACGCCGCGCAGGGCGCTTTCAAAACTGTCGTACGGAATGTAGTAGCTGCGCGCCGCCTCGCGGTTTTGGTGCAGCCGTTTTAAATCCTCATAACTTCGCATTTTATCTCTCCTTTACATGATTTTGTGTATTGTGTTCGCCTGTTTTTATAAATTCACTGAATTTCGTCCATTTCCCTTATGTGATGCACAATCTCGCCGCCCCTTGACAAATCGCCGTTTCGGTGCTAGACTACCGAAAGACAAGGAGGTTTTTATGATGAAAAAAGCACCCAAGACAAACGCCATGCGCATTTTAGATACGCACCGCATCGACTACCGCGAGATCCTGTATGACAGTGACGGCTTTATGGACGGCGTCTCCATCGCCGAAAAGCTGGGTCAGCCGGTTGATAAAACCTTTAAAACGCTGGTTACGGTGGGCAAGAGCAAAAACCACTACGTCTTTATGATTCCGGTCAACGCCGCGCTTGATTTAAAAAGCGCTGCCGCCGCAGTGGGCGAAAAATCGGTCGAGATGATTCTGGTTAAGGACATCACCGCCGTGACCGGCTATATCCGCGGCGGCTGCAGTCCCCTTGGGATGAAAAAGCAATTTCGCACCGTGGTCGACCAAAGCGCCCTGGATCATGAAACCATCCTATTTAGCGGCGGCCGCCGCGGCGCACAGATCGAGATGGACCCGCGCCGTCTGCCGGAGCTGATTGACGCGGCGTTTTGCGATATCACCATGGACTGACACCGGGACTTTATCTAACCTGATGTTAGCGTAATTTATCAACATGACAAAGGGCAGTGGATTCTTCCACTGCCCTCAGTATAACACAGGTGATTGCGCCATACAATCATGAATTATTATCCTTTTGTATTAAATTTTTAACATAGCTCACAAGATCCATGGTCGAATTGGGCTTTCGCAGCAGGGCGATGCCCTCCTTCAGTGCCGCAAGATGATCCCGATTGGTAAACATATGATAAATCGCGTCGTCCAGCGGGAATGTCTTGCTGATCTTCATGGCCGCGCCGGTGTTGAGCAAAAACTCCACATTGCGATCTTCCTGTCCCGGCACCGGGTTATTCATAATCATGGGCAGCCCCTTGGCAAGCGCCTCGCTGGTAGTCAGTCCGCCCGGCTTTGTCACGATACAATCCGCTGCATCCATAAACACGTCTACGTTATCAATATAGCCGTAGTTATAAATCGGCTTTTTCATAGACAGGCGGTCGATCTGCTCTTTCAGCTTTTTATTATTGCCGCAGACCGTGACAATCTGAAAATCAAAATCCAGCCTGTCAAGCTCCTTAATTTCGTCTAAGACATTGCCAAAGCCCATGCTGCCGCTCATCACCAGCACCGTTTTTCGGTTCGGAATCTGCAAAATTGAAAACGCCTCTTCGCGGCTGCGGTGCTGCGCAAACTTGGGGTTAATCGGAATCCCCAACGGCAAAAACTTTTCCTTTGGGATTCCCTTTTTGGTTCCCTGATAGGTCAAAAGCTCACTCGCCGTCACGTAATAATCAAGACAGGTGTCCTCCCAGTACGGATGAATGGTAAAATCCGTCACAATCCCGATGGTGCGGATATGCATATCGATATGCTCGGTCAGATACGTGACCAAAAGCGCGGCAAACACGTGCGTGCAGATGATAAAATCCGGCTTTTCGTTCCGCACCAGCTTTAAAAGCCGTCTGGCAAGCAGGGTGTTTGTCATCTTCGGCAGCGAATGACTGCCGGACGCCTCTCTCTTTTCACACATGCGATAGCCGCCGCCGTAAATCTTCGGCATCGTTTTGGTGGACATCAGATACAGCTTTGAGACCGACTCGGACAGCAGCGGATTGATATATTCAAACACGTCCATATAGCGGCACGGTACGCCGTGGCTTTCAAAGCATTCCGCCAAGACCTTTGCCGTCTGGTTATGTCCCTGTCCTGCCGTAATCGAAAAAATCAAGCCCTTCATTGTGCAGATCTCCTTTCCCTTTGATCCCCTGATCTCATGTTATGGTAAAAATAAAACACATCCTCTTCCCGCGGCGCAAAATGCACGCCGATCTTAAATGCCGCATCCCCAAACACACAAAAACTATCAGGCCCTGTCCGAAAATGCAAAGCCATCTAGACTGCGACCGCCTGTGAGCAGTTTAAAAAGTACAGATACCGCTCCTTGACCGGGCATTCCAGCACGCTTTTCAGACCGTCCGCGTAGTACGCGATCTGCGTTTTATAGTACGCGGCTCTCGCGCTTGCCTCGTCCTCTGTGATATAGTCCGTCTTATAGTCAATCAGCACCACGCCGTCATCTTCGTAAAAAAAGCAGTCCGCGATGCCCTGAAGCAACACCTTTTCTTCGCCGTCCTCGGCGCTAAGCCCTTTTTCGATCGTTTTGGCCGGAACCTGCATATAAAAATCAAACTCACGCTCGACATGCGCCGACCGAACCAGCCGTTTGCCAAGCTCGCTTTCAAAAAAGCGGAAGATCTGCGCCGCCGAGACCGCGCGTACTTGATTTTCATAGAGCAGACCGCGCGCCGTCATGGCGTGCAGCTGATCCTCAATCTGTGTGACCGACGCGGTTTTTTGTAAATCCAGGTGCTGCATCACATAATGCGTGATGGTGCCGCGCTCCGCCGCACCGATTTCCATATGCTCCGCAAGGCGCGGCATGGTATAGCGCAGCAGATTCGGTACATATTCCTCCTCCGGTACCACGCGGCGCTTTAACTCGCTGATGGATAGCTTAACCGGGGTCTTGCATAGCCCCTTGTGCGGATATTCGTACGAAAACCGCGAAAGCGCCGCCGCGTCGTATTCCTTCTCGCTCGTCTGTTCAGCCGCCGTGGCAGCAGTGCGCCGCTGCGGCGTCTCCGCCCCGTCCGGGCGGTACAGCGACATTGAAAACGCCGCCTGCATCGATTCCGGCGGCTGCACCGCCGCGCAGTCCGCGATCTCCCGCAAAATGCCGCCGTCCGGGTGCGCAAGCAGCGCCGTTAGCGTCCAGTCGCGCGTGCTTTTTTGACGGCGCAGAATACCGGGCGCCGGTTTTTGTCCGTTTGCCGGGATCGCTTTCTTCCACGCATCGTAAAAGGTGCCGACCGGCGCGGAGAGAATCAGTTTTTCCTTCGCCCTGGTCAGTGCGACATAAAACAGCCGCATTTCCTCCGCTCTGGAATCGCGGAGCATCTGCTCTCTGGTGATCTGCTTGGCAAGGCTCTTATAGCGGATTCTGAGCTTTGTATCGATATAGTCCATCGCAATCCCGGAATTTTTATGCCAAAGCACCGCAGCGGCCGTGTCGCGCTCGTTAAACTGCCGATCCATGCCGCAGAGAATCACGACCGGGTATTCCAGTCCCTTGGATTTATGAATCGTCATGATCGAAACCGTGTTCTCCTCGTCCGCAAAGGCCGCGGCGGCCTTCATATCCTGGTTCTGGCTGCGCAGCTGGTCGATGTAGAGCATAAACTGAAACAGGCCGCGCATCGCGCCCTGTTCAAACGCCGCGCCGTGTTCATAAAGTAAATTCAAATTCGCCTGGCGCACCCTGCCGTTCGGCATTGCGCCGGCCAGCGCCATGTAGTGCAGATCGTGGCAAATCTTCCAGATCAGCTCGTCCACACCGCAGCGCACCGCCATGCCGCGCAGCATCGAGAGACTTTCCAAAAAATAGCTAACACGCGGATTCTCCGCCTCACTCGCGGCGCAGAGCGCGTCATAAAAGCAGCCGCGCCGTCCGTCCGCAATGCGGATTTTTGCCAGCTCGTCCGGCGTAAAGGCAAATATCGGGGAACGCAGCACCGCCAGCAGCGGAATATCCTGTCTGGGGTTGCCGATGATCTCCAAAAAGCTCAGCACCGTCAAAACCTCAACGGAATCCAAATATTTTTGACCCACCTCGCTGATCGACGGAATGTCGTATTCCGCAAGGGTGCGTGCGATCTCTGCCACGTTGGCTTTGGTGCGCACCAAAACGGTGATGTCGCCCAGCCGTACCGGCCGCAGGGCGTTGGTTTTTTTGTCGGTCACCATCAGCTCTTTGCTATCCACCATCTTGCGGATTCGCTTTGCCACCGTGACGGCCTCCAGCCGCGGAATCTCCATGGCAGCGTACGGGCTGTCCGGGTCATAGTGGTTCTTGTCGGCGTCGGTCAGCAGCACCTCGGTCGTAAAGTCGCCGGCGTTTTCTGCATACACCGCGCCGGGAATCAAATATTCTTCTTCGGTATAGTCAAGGCCGCCGGTCTGCTTTGTCATGATCGAGGCAAAGATACTGTTGACACTGTCAACCACCTCGCGGCGGCTGCGAAAGTTCTTAAAAAGCCGAATGCACACACCGCCGTCACCACGGCGATAACGCGCGTACTTTTCCGCAAAAATGCCGGGGTCGGCGTTGCGGAACCGATAGATGCTCTGCTTTAAATCGCCCACCATAAAGATGTTGCGATTGTCCTTGGACAGCATGTTAAAGATGGTGTCCTGGATATCGTTGGTGTCCTGGTACTCGTCCACCAAAATCTCGTCAAAGCGATTTCTGAGCGACATGGCCGCCGCAGTGGGACGTCCCTTCGCGTCCGAGAGCAGGCGGAGCATCTCATGCTCCAAATCGCCGAAATCCAGCCCGGAGCATTCCCGTTTCTTTTTTAAATACAGGCGTTCCGTCTGCCGCACCAGCTGCTTGAGCACCATGATCCGATCCTTGCATAAAAAGATACGTATCAGCCGCTCCGGCGCGGCGGCGTCCAGCAGCGCGCCAAGCTCCTTTTGCACCCCGGTCACCAGCTGCTCTTTGGCGGCATTGATTTTGCGTACCGTCTCCTCCATGAGCCCGGTCTTTACCGGCGCTCTGGGAATCACAAACACCTCTCTGCACCGTTTCAGTACCGACAGTCCGGCCGCACCGGACAGAACCGGCGCATAGACCGTCTCAAAATCGGAGAGCAGGTTTTTGTAATACGCAAAATATTTATGGTCGGACGGCACCTCGTTTTCGACAATCTCCGCGATTCTGACAAGGCCGTCATGCATGTCTGCGACAAGCTCCCGACCAAGCGTCAGCAGCAATTCCTCCCAGACCGTGCCGTCAATCGTGCCCTGTTTTGCGGCGATTTGGTATTGCGCGGCCGCCCTGTGCAGCCATTTTGCCGGGTATGCCAGGCTCTGCACATAGCTATGCAGCCGCAGAACCACACTGCGCAGCCCCTCGTCCGATTTTGTACCGCCGTAGCCCAGCGCCAGCGCGCGGAAGGCGTCCTTTTTTCCGATGCGCTGATAATATTGTTCCAGTACCTCATCGAGCGCCTCTTTGCGCAGCATGGCGCTTTCCGCCTCGCTGAGCATGGTAAAGTCGATTGGGAGGTTGGTTTTATGAATCATGTTTTGCAGAATATTTTTGCAAAACGCATGTACGGTCGAGATATGGGCGGAATGTACCAAAATGCTCTGCTCGCGCAGGCGGCGGTTTTCCGGGTCGTCCGCCAGCCGTTCTTCAATGGCGGCGGCGATTTTCCGTTTCATTTCGCTGGCGGCCGCCTCGGTAAAGGTCAGTACCAAAAGCCGATCCACCGGCACCGGGTTTTCGGCATCGCAGATCATGCGGATGATCCGCTCGACCAGGACGGCGGTTTTACCGCTGCCGGCCGCTGCCGCCACCAAAATGTTGCTGCCCCGGAGGGTGATCGCCTCCAACTGTTCTTTTGTCCAATTTACCGCCATGTTTTCACCGCCTTTTTACCTTACCGAACCAGCCTTAATCGGCGTAATTTCGGAACATTTTGATTTATCATCTTTGTTTTTCACCCTATCAGTGTACCACACCGCACCCGTTTTTGCAATCATTTTTCCCGCGCCAAAAGGGAATCACCCCATTTTCCATATAATAAAAAAACGGCATTTTTCGCGTTGTCCCTGCAAGGCGCTATCGCGCATAGGCTCGGCCTTGTTTTTTTTGCCGATTTGTGATACACTGAAAAAAGAGAGGATTTGATTTTTATGAGAACTGTTTTGATTACCGGCGGCTCACGCGGGATCGGCGCAGCCACCGCACGGCTGTTTGCGGCGCAGGGCGACCGGGTGTTTATCAATTATCAAAAGGACGAGGCCAATGCGAAAACGCTGTGCGAAGAAATCGGCGCGACCGCCCTCAAAGGCGATGTCGCAAGCCCCGCTGACGTTGACCGCATGTTTCAAAGTATGCCCGGCATCGACGTTTTGGTCAACAACGCCGGGTTTGCGCAATTTCAATTTTTTGACGCACTCACGGACGAGGACTGGCAGCGCATGCTTGCAGTCACGTTATCCGGCGCGTTTTATTGCATTCGCCGCGCGCTGCCGCACATGATTCATCAAAAGTCGGGCGCCATCGTGAATGTTTCCTCCATCTGGGGACTGACCGGCGCAGCGTGTGAGGTCGCCTACTCCGCCGCCAAGGCCGGGCTGATCGGCATGACTAAGGCGCTTGCCAAGGAGGTCGGCCCCTCCGGCATCCGCGTCAACTGTGTGGCGCCGGGCGTCATCGATACCGTGATGAACCAATCGCTCACCGCCGATACGCTGGAGCAGCTGTGCAGCGACACGCCGCTCGGCCGTCTCGGCACGCCAAAAGACATTGCGGAGACGATTCTGTTTTTGTGCAAAGAGGACAGCTTTTTCACCGGCCAGGTGCTCAGCCCCAACGGCGGCCTTGTCATCTGAAAAACGGGTTTAGCGACAATCTCAGGCAGTGCAAAAATTTGCACTGCCTTTTAAAATGCGTTGATTCGCCGAAACTCCTCCGGCGTCATGCCCTCCGCCTTTTTAAAGACGGCGCAGAAGTAGCTGGGATCCTTAAAGCCGACGGCGGCGGCAACCTCCCGTACCTTGGGACAGTCCGCCGAGCAAAGATAGTATTTTGCCATGTTCAGCCGAAGGTGAGTCAAATACTTGATCGGCGTGGTGTCATAAACCTGCTGAAACAGGCGGCACAGATGGTTGTTGGTGACCCCGATCACCTCGGCAAGGTCGCGCAGGCTAAGATCCTCTTTATATCGCATCTTCAGCGTTTCAATCACCGGCCGCAGCTTTTGGTACTTTTCGTTTTTGGACATGCCGCTCGGCTTTGCGGTGTCGTTGCGGCATTCTCCCATCTTAATTAAAAGCTTATACATCAGCATGGACGTCTTGATTTCCTTGTCGGGGTCCTCGCACCAGTACATGTCCGACATGGCGCTGACCTGGACGTCAAAGCTGTTTAAATCGTGGATATGAAAGACCTCACTGTTGCCAAAGCCGAGATAGGTGATGATATCCTCCACCGCGCTGCCGTGAAAGACCACCCAGCGCACGCTCCACGGCTCGTTTTGGGCAAAATATTCATGCGGAATATCCGGGCGGAAGAAAAACGCGTCGCCCTGGGCAATCACATATTCCTGTTGTTCAATCCGTAAAATTCCGCTGCCGCCCGTGCAGTATAAAAGCTGGTAACTCTGAAATCCGCAGGGTCTTGTGATCGGATCCTGGCTTTTATGTCCGCCGATTCCCACGACATAGATCGGCAAAAGCTTTGTCCTGTTAAGAAGTATCGGCAAAATCATTGTATCACGCCTCCGTCATACCGCTTGATACCACTATTATACGACAGTTTCGGTTTTTTTTCAAGCCTTGGCGCCGCTTTGTGCCAAAATCATGGAAAACGGGAGCAAAACGGCGGTTTTGTTCTTGTTTTTTTGAAAATTGCATGGTATACTGAAAAAATAAGGCATACACTTTAAAGAAGCGTGCGTCAAATGACTGAAAAAAGGAGGACTTTTTTATGAAAGTTTTACTGATTAACGGCAGCCCCAAGGAAAAGGGCTGCACCTATACCGCACTGACCGAGGTTGCGGCAGCGCTGCGTGACTGCGGCATTGAGACGGAAATTGTATCGGTGGGCGCAAAGCCGATCCAAGGCTGCATTGGCTGCGGCGGCTGTGCGGCGGCCGGCAACAACCGCTGCGTCTTTACAAATGACAGCGTCAACACCGTGATCGAAAAGGCCGAAACCGCCGACGCCTTTGTGGTCGGCACACCGGTGCATTACGCGGCGGCGTCCGGGGCGATCACCTCTTTGATGGATCGCGTCTGTTATGCCGGCGGCAAGTATCTGCAATTCAAACCGGCCGCCTGTATCGCAAGCTGCCGCCGCGGCGGCGCAAGCGCAACGTACGATCAGATCAACAAATATTTTGGGATTTTAAACATGCCGATTGTCTCCTCCAACTACTGGAACATGGTGCACGGCAACACGCCGGACGAGGTACGCCGTGACGAAGAGGGCATGCAGACCATGCGCCAGCTTGGACGGAACATGGCGTGGATTTTAAAGTGCATCGAGGCCGGAAAGGAAAACGGCGTCGCCATGCCCAAGACCGAGGCGAAAATCAAAACCAACTATATCCGCTAACCGCCTTTTGAGCACAAACCGGAGCGGCGCTTGAGCGTGGCGATAAACTCTTTTTTGCGAAAAATTTCATTTTGATTTTATCGCCGTCCCCTGTTCCGCCATGCCCACCACGGCGGCACGGCAATTAAATTTTTCGCCAATTTTACGCCGTTTTCGGCAAGATATTGCAACGTTGCCGCAACGGGCGCGGCGGCGGATTTATGGGCGAAGGGCAATTGATTCAAAGCAATATCTTGCTGAAAACTGGTTTTTTAAGCGCAAAAGAGCGCCGACCGCTGGGTCGGCGCTTTTGATTCTTTATGAAATTAAGCAAATATTATATTCCGCCAAATATTTTAGCGGTCTTTATTCTTCGGGTTGACGATATCGCGCCAGCCGAGGTCGCCGCGCGCGATTCCCATAATCAACACCTCCGCCGTGGCGACATTGGTCGCAAGCGGAATATTATGCACATCGCAAAGCCGAAACAGTGCGGAAACATCCGGCTCGTGCGGCTGTGCGGTCAGCGGATCCCTGAAAAACAAAACCGCGTCAATCTCATTATAGGCGATTCTGGCGCCGATCTGCTGGTCGCCGCCCTCCGGCCCGGACAAAAACTTGCTGATAGGAAGGCCGGTTGCTTCTGCAACCACGCTGCCCGTTGTTCCTGTTGCACACAAGCTATGTTGTTTTAAAATCCCACTGTAAGCAATGCAAAAGTCAACCATTAACTCTTTTTTCTTATCATGTGCAATCAGTGCTATGTTCATGTAAAACTCCCTCCCGATCAAGTGATACAAGGTTCGTATCTCCATGATATTCTATCTTTTATTGGAAAAAGCAGAAAATCCGCTTCCACAATCAATTGAAATTTCTACCTTTTTTATCATATCATACAAATAGACAAAAGTCAAAGGGATTTTTCATATTTTTTTAGATATTATCATGATTTCCATATTTTGGATAATTGATACGTCTTTTTAGAGGGTTCCGCTGCCGCTCGGATCGGCCGTATTTTCCGGCTCGGTCGATGCATCGGGCGCCTTGCCGCGCTCGGTCGGTGCGGCACTGCGGCTGGGCGATGCGGTGGTGGTTGATTTCCGTGATTTGGCCGAGGCCGACGGCGATGCCGTCTCTTCGCTGCTATCCGCCGCATCATCGGTCTTTTTCTTCGCCGCGGCCGCCTCCGGGTTTGCCCGCTCCTCTTTCAGCTGCATGTAGGCGTCAAAGACGTCCCTTGCCACCCGTGCGGCATAGGTGCTGGACGCACCGTGCTCAATCACCACGGCAACCACGATTTCCGGGTTCTCATACGGGGCAAAGCCGACAAACAACACGTTATCCGCGCCGTCCGGCACCTCTGCCGTACCCGTCTTTCCGGCCGCCTTGTATTTGCTGCCGGCAAAGGCGCTGCGTGCCGTACCGCTCGTTACCACCTGCCGCATACCGCTTGTCACCTTATCAAAGGTCGAATCCGCGATGACGTGCTCCGCCATGACCTCCGGCTCGTTGTGATAGACCACCTCGCGCGTGTCATAGTTGACAATATCGTTCACCAGATGCAGACGATAGCGCACGCCGCGGTTGAGCAAGGTTGCGATATAGTTTGCCAGCTGCGCCGGTGTAAACAGGTTATCCGACTGGCCGATTGCGGCCTGAATCACATCGCCGGGGTACCACGTTCCGCCGGTTTCCTCCCGATGCTTGGGGCTTGCCATCAGCCCCTTGCTCTCCGGCAGCTCAATGCCGGTCGATTCGCCAAGGCCGTACTCCGCCGCGTACTCATCCAGCTTGTCGATGCCGACCAGGCGTCCCACCTCATAAAAGAAGTAGTTACACGATACGCCCAGCGCCTCGGAAACCTCGATGGTTCCGTGCGTTGCACCGCTGGAGGAATAGATCAGACAGGTCGGCTGATAGGATTTAAAGTAGGTGTACTTTCCCTTATCGGTGATATAGGTGTCCGGCTGAATCACGCCGGTCTCCAGCCCGGCAATCGCCGTCAGCGGCTTGAAGGTTGAACCGGGCGAATAGGTGCCGGACAGCACACGGTTAAAGAGCGGCTTGGATTTCGCCTGTACCAGCGTTTCATAGTCCTCGTCAAAGGTGGCCGGGTCATAGTTCGGGTAGGAGGCAAGCGCCAGCACCTCGCCGGTACCCGGCACAATCGCAATCGCGCCGCCGGCGCCGCTGCGGCTCACCGCCGCCGTGATGTTTTCCTGGAGCGATTTTTCCATCGCCTGCTGCAATTCCAAATCCAGGGTGAGCCTTGCAAAGTTGCCCGGCTCCACCTTTTGGCTCTGCAAGATCTCGGTCACGCCGCCGTCACGGGACATTGAAACGCTCTTATAGCCGTCTTTTCCCTTTAAATACGGCTCCAACACCTTTTCCAGGCCGTCTTTTCCGATGATGTCGTTCATGCCGTAGCCCTTATCTTTCAGCTCCTGATATTCTTCTGCATAAATTTTGCCGGTACGTCCCAAAATGTGTGCCGCGCTCTTTCCGGCGGCAAACACGCGGATCGGCTCGATCTCTACCTCAACACCGGGAAAATCGGCCGACTGTTCCTTGACCGACTGCAGCACGGTCTCGTTGACATCACGCGCGATGATATACGGATTCTGGGTGCTAAAGCCGCTCTTTTGCATATCATAGCGCACGCCGACAATCGTCAGCGCCTCTTTATCCGTATATTTGGCCGCCACCGCAAATTTACTGCGGTAATAGTCCACCACCTGCTGCGCCGTCTCATAGCTCTCCAGCTTGTTTTCCTTTTTCCACTGATCCAGCTTTTCCTGCCGCTTTGCGATAAGGTCGGCCGCCGCCGCACTGTCAACCTCGGCAGCGCTTTCCTCCTCATCCTTCTCCTCCGTCAGGCGCACCGCCGTTCTGTCCTTTTTGGCCTCCTCCCACTGGGTATCGGTAAAGCCCCAGGTCTTATTCCGCTCGGAATAAAAAATGGGAAAATCCGTCTCCAGTGTGCCGCCGTTTTCGGTGATCAGGCGGCTGACGTCCACAATCTCCTGATTGAGTGCGTCATCGCTAAGGCCGATGCTTTGAAACTGAATCACGTATCCCTGGCGGTTGGCAACAAACGCGCGGTCATAACGATCTAAGATCTCACCGCGCGGCGCCTTGACCGGATAGGCGCGCACCAGCCTCTGCTGCGCCTGCTCCCGATACGCCGCACCGTTTACGATTTGCAGCTGAAACAGCCGTATCACACAGGCCAGTATCATCACACATACCAGCCCCAGCAAAATCACGTAACGATAATTCGCGCTGCGTCCTTCCATATTCTCACCCGTCTTTGTCTTATGAAATTTGTTTCATCTTAAATAACTTCATCGAGGCCACCATCGGAAAGCTCAGCAGCCAGCCGATCAGGCCGCTGTATACGCCCTCCGGAACGGCAATCCGCAGCATCGCCGTCCAAAAGGGAACGCTGCCGCCGGTCATGAGGATGGCCGCCGCATAGACCACTGCCGCCAAAACCGTACCGACCGCGATCGCGCCCATTGCGGCGATCCGCTTTGCACCGCTGAAAAAGTGCTGACCCAAAACACCGGCGCCAAAGCCAAGATACAGGCCGCAAAGGCTGCTGACGCCGATCAGCCGTCCGATTAAGATATCATACACCAGACCAAACACGATGCCGCAAACGGCACCCTCGGTCTTGCCGCGATAGAGGCCGATCAGAACGATAAAGGCATAAAAGAGGTTCGGCGCAATGGAAAAGACGGCGATTCCGCTCCCCAAAGTCGGCTGCAAAACCGCAAGCAGGATCAGCCATAGGAGATAAAATAAAATCCGCATCAATCGCTCAGCTCCGATCCGTTCATACTCTTTGAGGCAGTTCCGCTGCCGCTGCTATTGCTACTACTGCTACTGCTATTGTTACTGCTACTGCTGCTTCCGCCGTTACTGCCGCCGCTGCTGCTGCCCGTTCCCGTCTGTCCGCTGCTGCTCTTGCTGCCGCTGCTTTTTGCCGTATCGGCCGAGGATTTCGGCTTTGCGGTCGCCTCAGACTTCGTGCCGCTACCGCTACTGCTACTGCTACCGCTATTGCTGCTGCCCGACGTGCCGGACTTGCCGGCCGAAGAAGTGCTCTCGCTCCGATCCTCTGTACCGTCATCTTTTGACTTGGCATCATCCTCAGTGCCGGTCGCAGACGGTTCATCCCGTTTGATCTCTTCCGTAAAGCCGGTAAGTACACATACCTGCGACAGTTTTCCGATCGAGACGGCCGGCTGAACGGTCGCATATTTTGACATGTTGGTATGATCTTCTCCGATCTCCAGCACGGTGCCGATCAAAAGGCCCTTGGGATAGACGCCGCCCATGCCGGAGGTTTCGATATAGTCGCCGATTTTGATGTCGGTGTCACGCGCCAGATACCCGATCCGGCACAGTCCCTGCTGCAGCAGTGCGGTATCTCCCTCTACCACGCCCAAATCCTTGGAACGTTCAATCATGCTGCCCACGCCGCTGTCCGGGTCTAAAATCGTGATGATCTCCGCCCAGTTGCTGCCGACCTTATACACCTGGCCGATCAGCTCTTTATTGGCGGTCAGCACCGGCTGATTCTTCAAAATTCCGTCATTGCTCCCTTTGTTGATGGTAAAGCTGCTGTACCAGTTGGACGGATCCTTTGCGATCACCTGTGCCGCAAGCAGATCCAGTTTGCTCTCGGTTTTCATCAGGTTCAGCATCGCGCGCAGCTCCTGGTTTTCCTGGGTCAGCCCCTCGGTATCGCGCACCTGTTTATCGAGCGCAACGTTCTCCTGTTTGAGCGCCTCGTTCTCGGCGCGCAGCGACTTCACGCTGCCAAAGTATGAAAAAATCCCCTGTATCCAGCCGCCAACGCCGCTCGCCGCCGTCTGCCCCGGCTCTGCCGCCGCGCCCACAAGGTTCTCTGCCGCACCGGCTCTGTCCCGCGCGGAGAAGGCGGCAAACACGCCGATGAGCACCGCAACCGCCAGCGTTGCGGCAATCAAAAACACCGCCGTTTTATGTTCCCTAAAATTCCTCACATCGATCCCTCACATTTTTACAGAAATCTTCTTTGTCTCTGACCCAGTTCCGCCATAAAGTCCAGATTCTTCCCGGTGCCGATTGCCGCGCATTCCATCGGTTCTTCCGCAATATAAACCGGGATATCCACATTAACCGAGATCAGCCGTCCCAGGCCGCGCAGCTTTGCGCCGCCGCCGGCTAAGATAATGCCGCTCTCCACAATGTCGGCCGCAAGCTCCGGCGGCGTCTGTTCCAGCGTTTGCTTTACGGCGTCGATCACCTCGTCCGCACATTCCTGCATGGCCTCGCGCAGCTCTTCGGAATTGACCGTCACCGTTTTGGGCAGTCCGCTCAATAAATCCAGGCCGTTGATTTCCGACCTTTCGCGTTCCTTTTGATAGTAGACCGTGCCGATGCTGCACTTTAACTGCTCCGCCGTGACCGCACCGGCCAAAATATTATACTTTCGCTTGATATACTGAATGATGGCATTGTCAAACGCCTCGCCGGCCGTTCTTACGGTATGCGACACCACGATCCCCCCCAGCGAAATCACGGCAACCTCGGTCACACCGGCGCCGACTGTCACCAGCATGGTGCCATGCGGCTCTGCCACAGGAGCGCCGCAGCCAATGGCCGCCGCCAGCGGCTGTCTGACCAGGTACACCTCACGCGCACCGGCGTTTCTTGCCGCCTCGGTCACGGCGCGGCGTTCTACCTCGGTGATACCGCAGGGAACGCAGATGATCGTCCGCACCCGAAAAAAGCTGTTGCTGACCGTCTTTTTGATAAAGTGCTTTAACATTGCCACCGTCCCCTGAAAGCTGGTGATGACTCCGTTTCGGATCGGGCGGATTGCCTGTACGCCGTCCGGGGTTCTGCCCAGCATGTCGCTGGCCTCCTCGCCGATCGCCAAAAACTGCTGATTTTTCTTGCTGCGGATCACCATGGAGGGTTCGTTTAACACAATGCCCCTCCGTTTATCATAAATCAGGGTATTCGCCGTCCCCAAATCAATTCCGATATCCACTGCCATTGTGCGTCCGCTCCTTTCTCTTCTCTCAAAATTCGATCTTTGTCAGTCCGTGGTTCGCGCCTTTAACAGGTCAAAAGAAAACCTCTCTTTGAGTAGTTTATCCAATCTGCAGAGCGGCAGACCAACCACGTTAAAATAATCACCGCGGATTCCCTCGACAAATAACGCGCCAAGCTCCTGAATCCCGTAGGCACCGGCCTTATCCATCGGTTCGCCGCTTGCGATATAGGCGTCAATCTCCTCCGCGCAAAGGCGGCGAAACTGCACCATAGTCTCCGCAACATCGCCGCAGGCGGCGCCGCTTTTTGCGTCCACCACCGCGATCCCGGTCAGCACACTGTGTGCGCGGCCGGAAAGCGCGGCAAGCATGGTTTTTGCCTCTTCCCGATCCTTGGGCTTGCCCAAAACCCGATTGTCTGAGACAACAACGGTATCGGCGCCGATCACCAGACCGTCCGTGACCTTTTCTGCGATATGGACGGCTTTTTCCATCGCCAGGCGCTGTACCATGGCTTTGGGATCCTCGCCCTCTATTTTGATTTCCGGCGTATCGTCGGCCATGACAGAAAATTCCGAAAGCAGCCGTCCGAGCAGCTCCCGTCTCCTGGGTGACGCCGACGCCAGTGTAATCTTTTGCATCTCTCTTCCCCTTTTCCTCAGCGACCCGTAGAACCGAATCCGCCGTCGCCGCGCTCCGTCTCATCCAAATCCTCACAGGGGATCAGCTCTGCCATGCCGACCGGCATAAACAAAAGCTGCGCAATCCGATCCCCGGCATGAATGGTATAATCCTGATCCGAAATATTGTGTACCGCGATCTTGATCTCGCCGGTGTAGTCACTGTCGATCACGCCGACGCTGTTGCACATGGTGATGCCGCTCTTATACGACAGTCCGGAGCGCGGAAAGACAAACCCGGCATAGCCCATGGGGATCGCAACCGCAATCCCGGACGGAATCAGGGCACGGCCGCCGGCCGGCACTGTGACCGGCTCTTTGAGCGAAGCTGACAAATCCAGTCCTGCGCTGCCTGTCGTTGCATATTTCGGCGGTGTCACCGACGGATCACAATATTTGATTTTTACCTGCATAGTTTTCTCCCATCCGCGGCACACGGCCGCTTTTTCTTTATTCAATTCCCTTTAAGTAATGGAATCTGGTATATTTCCCGGAAAATGTTCCGCCCTCAAAATACAGTCTGCAAACCGCATCGCAGCGCTTCGCCGTCTCCACGGTAAAGCACAGCCGGTACGAATCGGCACCGGCGCGGCGCAGCTCCTCTTTTTTATCGCCCATATAAAGCGGAATACTGTTTAAAATCACACTGCGGCAATCCGCACCATCCTTTACCACCGGGAGGGCGTTTCCCTTTCGGTCAAAGATCACCTCGCCGCCACGGCAGGGGCACCGGCCAATGTTTTTCAGCACGCAGTTTTGGGTCAGCATCAGTGGAATATGGCCGTATGCGATTGCCTCAATCCAAAGTTCCCGGCTCAGATCGCGAATCTGCGCAAGGTTCAGCTCCGCCGACACGCACGCAGCCTCTGCGCCCATCTCGGATAACCGGTGCAGCGCCATCGAATTGGCAAGGTTCAACCGATGTCCGCCCCATACGGCAAGGGGTCTCTCCCACGCAAGCTGGCCGATGTTCTCGGCGCGCAGGGCGCAAAATCCCATGTCATAAAGACGGTTCAGCTGCTCATTTATCGCGTGCTGCCGCCCGTCCGGCACAATTGCCGGTAGCGCAAGCAAAATCCGATTCTTTTCCGCAAGGTAGCGCTCCGGCTCCTGCTCCACCTGATGAATCGGCACATCTATTTTATAAAACGGATACTTTTTGACCGTTTCAAACTGTTCTGCATCTCGGACGGAGGCCGTATAACAGAGCGCCTCTTTCACCGTGCCGCGGCAAGCGGTAAGCCTTGGCGCGTCCAAAAAGGGATAGCCGTCCGTTTTTGAGAGCGCCGCCGCAAGCTCTTCCAGTCCCTTACGGCGCAGCTGATTGGTGATTTTCACCGGGATATAGGGGCTGCCCGTCACCTCTGCGGTCACGGTGTCAAGCCGAAATGGCGTGCCGCCGGTCTTTCGCAGCTGCTTTTCAATCTCCGCCGTTGCCGCCTTACTGTTTTGCGCCGTCTCCAGCACGGTATCTAAGGTAACCGTCACCTTCGCTTTGCCGCTCGTCAGCGTGACGGACGGCCGCTCGCCCTCGGCAAAGTACGCATTCGCGTTTGCCGCAATCTTTCGCTCCGGGAGCGGGATTTCGTCTTTTTGGTTTTTTGCATAGGGGTTATCCGGCTTGTCAAAGGCAAACATGTCCGTGCCGGTACGCCCGGTAAAATATCCGTCGGTCAATCCGCCGCGGAAGAACACGCGGCGCAGACGCTCCTCCTCATCCCGGTTCGGTCGGCGCATCGAATCGATGCAGCTGCGATACGCCTGCACCACCGCCGAAACATACGAGACGCCCTTCATGCGACCCTCGATTTTTAAGGACGAAACGCCCATCTCGGACAGCTGCTCTAAGTGACTGAGCAGCGACATATCCTTTAAACTCAGGTAAAACCGCGCGGCGCCGTCTTTTCCGCGATAGGGCAGACGGCAGGGCTGGGCGCACTTGCCGCGGTTGCCGCTCCGGCCGCCCAGCACGCTGCTCATCAGGCACTGGCCGGAATAGCTCATACACATCGCGCCGTGCACAAACACCTCAATCTCTGCCGTGCAGTGGCGGATCACATGCGCAATCTCCTGCGCCGACATCTCCCGTGCAAGAACCACCCGTTTTGCGCCCATGCGCTCCAAGGCCTTGACGCCGGCCAGGTTATGCACCGTCATCTGGGTGCTGCCGTGCAGCGGCAGAGACGGGCAAAGCTGATGAATCCGCGCCATCACGCCGATATCCTGGACGATCACGCCGTCGATGCCGCTATCGGCCAAAACCTTGATATACCGATCCAGCGCCGAAAATTCCCGATCCAAGGTCATGGTGTTGACCGTCACGTAGCTCTTTGCGCCGTACAGGCGGCAGTAGTCGGCGGCCGCCTTGATCTCTTCTTCCGAAAAGTTGTCCGCAAAGCTGCGCGCGCCAAACTGCTTGCCGGCAAAATAGACCGCGTCCGCGCCGCTCTGCACCGCCGCTTTTAAGCAGTCCATGTTGCCGGCCGGCGCAAGCAGCTCCATCTTTGTCTGATTTCGCATCCTATCTCCGCGCATCAAGCGTCCATACCGCCCGTCCGCGGACTGCGGCGCAGCGAGGACAGCTCGGTTTCCTTTTTGGCAAGCTCAATCTGCAGCTTATGCATATCCTCTTTCAGCGTCTCAACCTCCAGCTTTTTCTCCTCCAGTGCCTCGCCCTTGGTCTTGGCCTCGTCGATATAGCGCCGCAGCTCCTCGCGGATATTATCAAGCACGCTTTCGTTTTTCAGCAAATCGTCCGCAATGTTGATCGCCGCCAGCACTGCGGTCATCGCCGTGCTCAGCTGCTTGTTTCCCTCTTGAATCTGTCCCATCCGTTTGTTGACCAAAAGTGCGACACGCTGTACATATTCCTCCGGCTCATTGGTCACCAAAAGGTATTCGACATTATTGATTTTTACCTCAACCCGTTTGTTTTCCATGGCTTTCTCCTCTTTCAAGAACTATGCCCGCTGCGATTGCAGCTTGTACAGCGTTTTTAATACTCCGGCTACGGTTTTCGCATCCGGGATTTCGTTTTTCATGATTTTTTCTGCCACATCCGTAATCGGCATCCAGGTAATGTCCAGATATTCATCCTCATCCGGGTGCATGGTACCGCTCTTTAAGTCGGTGGCAAGGTAAAGATGGGTCACCTCATCCGTAAAGCCCGGTGACGGATAGATACAGCCCAAATATGCAAAGTTCCCGGCGCGCAGCCCGGTCTCCTCCTCTAGCTCACGCATGCCGCAGACGCGGTGCTCCTCTCCGGGGTCCAGCTTGCCGGCCGGAATCTCTAAGGTGACGGTCTCCATCGCCTTGCGGTACTGCTTTACCAGAACGATCTCCTGCTTTTCGTTCAGCGCGACCACGCCGACGCCGCCCGGATGCCCCACAAGCTCTCTCGTTGCCAGGCTGCCGTCCGGCATCCGCACCTGATCGACGGACACCTTGATAATCCTTCCTTCAAACTTGACTTCCGATGAAACCGTTTTTTCTTCAAAAACCAAAACCCATCCCCCGTTCCGTTTTATTTTTCTGTTCTGCTGTCCGATCGGACAGACGATCCGCGAATGCCTCCATGGCATGAAAAAGGATCTTAAAATGACCCAAAAACCAAAAAGCCAAAGAGCCGTTCGCCGAGCGTCTGCGCATTTTAAGTATTGACCGGCATTGGGCGCCGTATTTTCGCCCTCGGCCGTCCTGCCTACATAAAGCCGAAACGGGGCTGTAAAAAATGCGGTTTTTTACAGCCCCTGTTTCACAACAGAAGAAAACTCTATTTTCTCCCAATGTGCCTGCGCTTATACGGTTTCGTATTTTCGCTTATACAATGCCGTGTGCCATCATAGCATCGGCAACCTTCAAAAATCCTGCGATGTTTGCACCGGCTACATAGTTTCCGGCCATGCCGTACTTTTCAGCGGCCTCATCGGTCTTTTTAAAGATGTCCTCCATGATGTTCTTCAGCTTTGCGTCAACCTCTTCAAAGGTCCAGGAATAACGCATGCTGTTCTGGCACATCTCCAGTGCGGAGGTTGCAACACCGCCGGCGTTTGCAGCCTTTGCCGGGCCAAAGAGCAGACCTGCGCCCTGCAGTGCAGCGATTGCTTCCGGCGTAGACGGCATGTTTGCGCCCTCAGCCACTGCAAAGCAGCCGTTCTTGATCAGTGCCTTTGCGCTCTCTTCGTCCAGCTCGTTCTGGGTTGCGCAAGGAAGTGCGATGTCACAGGGGATCGTCCAGATGCCCTTGCAGCCCTCGTGATACTCTGCGTCCGGATGGGTTGCAACGTATTCCTTAATTCTCTTTCTCTCAACCTCTTTCAGCTGCTTGACAGCGGCAAGGTCGATGCCGTTCTTGTCATAAACATAACCGTTCGAGTCGGACATTGCAACAACCTTTGCGCCGAACTCGGTTGCCTTTTCGGTTGCATAGATTGCAACGTTGCCGGAGCCGGATACAACGACCGTCTTACCCTCAAAGGACTTGCCGTTCTTTTTCAGCATTGCATTGGTAAAGTAGCAAAGACCGTAGCCGGTTGCCTCGGTTCTTGCAAGGCTGCCGCCCCAGGTCAGACCCTTACCGGTCAACACGCCGGTAAACTCGTTTCTCAGGCGCTTATACTGGCCGTACAGAAAACCGATCTCACGGCCGCCAACACCGATATCACCGGCCGGAACGTCCGTGTCCGCACCGATGTGCTTTGCCAGCTCAGTCATAAAGCTCTGACAAAAACGCATTACTTCCTGGTCGGACTTACCCTTGGGGTCAAAGTCAGAACCGCCCTTACCGCCGCCGATCGGGAGGCCGGTCAGAGAGTTTTTAAAGATCTGCTCAAAGCCCAGGAACTTAATGATGCCCTGGTATACGGACGGGTGCAGACGAAGTCCGCCCTTGTACGGGCCGATTGCACTGTTAAACTGAACGCGGTAGCCGCGGTTTACCTGGGTCTTGCCCTGATCGTCAACCCACGGTACACGGAAGGAGATTACTCTCTCAGGTTCAACCAGGCGCTCCATCAGCCCTGCTGCTTCAAATTCCGGGTGTTTTTCAATGACCGACTCTAAGGATTCCAAAACTTCCTCTACTGCCTGCAAAAACTCCGGCTCATGTCCGTCACGCTTTTCAACCTGTGCAAAAACCTTTTTGAGATACGCATTTTGAATTGCCATCTTGTATCACTACTCCTTGCTATATATAAATTTTTATTTTTTTCTTATTTGTTTTGCTGCAAATATTCGTCAATGGACTTTGCGGCCGTCTTGCCGGCGCCCATCGCCAAAATCACCGTAGCAGCGCCGGTCACCACATCGCCGCCGGCATAAACGCCCTCTTTGCTGGTCGCGCCGGTTTCCTCCGTCACAACGATACAGCCGCGGCGGTTGGTCTCTAAATCCGGGGTTGTGTTTTTAATCAGCGGATTCGGCGTCTGGCCGATTGCGATGATCACAACCTCGGCGTCGATGCAAAACTCGCTGCCCTCGATCGCGACCGGTCTGCGCCGTCCGGATGCGTCCGGCTCGCCAAGCTCCATCTTCACGCATTCGACCTGTGTTGCCCAGCCGTCCTCACTGCCGAGAATCCGAACCGGATTGCAAAGCAGTTTAAATTCGATGCCCTCTTCCTTGGCGTGATGTACCTCTTCGCGCCGCGCCGGCATCTCCTCTTCACTTCTGCGGTAGACGATGCTGACATGCTCCGCGCCCAGGCGCTTTGCCGAACGCGCCGCGTCCATCGCAACGTTGCCGCCGCCGACAACCACCACGTTTTTACCCATATAAATCGGGGTGTCGTATTCCGGAAAACGGTAAGCCTTCATTAAGTTGATTCTTGTCAAAAACTCATTGGCAGAGTACACGCCGTTTAAGTTTTCGCCGTCAATGCCCATAAAGCTGGGCAGTCCGGCGCCGGTTCCCACAAAGACCGCGTCAAAGTTTTCCTGTTTCATCAGCTCTTCAATCGACAAAACCTTGCCGATAACCATGTTGGTCATGATCTTGACGCCCATGGCCTTGAGCTTTTCAATCTCCGCCTTGACGATATCCTTGGGCAGACGGAACTCCGGGATGCCGTAAACCAGAACGCCGCCCGGCGTATGGAACGCCTCAAACACAGTGACGTCATAGCCAAGCTTTGCCAGATCGCCGGCACAGGTCAGGCCGGACGGACCTGCGCCCACCACGGCAACCTTTTTGCCGTTCGGCGCGGCGGCCCGGATCTCGCCCTTTCCGTTTTTCATGTACCAGTCAGCAACAAACCGTTCCAGACGGCCGATACCCACCGGCTCACCCTTTTTGCCGCGGACGCAATACTTTTCGCACTGGTTCTCCTGCGGACATACACGGCCGCAGACCGCCGGCAGCGAGCTGGTCTCCTGAATTTTGTGATAGGCGTCCTCAAACTTGCCCTCTGCAACAAGGCTGATAAATTCCGGAATCTTTACATTCACCGGGCAGCCGCCCATACAGGGACGGTGCTTGCAGTTTAAGCAGCGGTTTGCCTCTTCAACCGCCATTTCCTCGGTATAACCGCAGGAAACCTCTTTAAAGTTTTTGTTTCTGACATTGGGCTCCTGTTCCGGCATGATAACTTTCGTCAGTGACATATTAGGCATGATCCATTCCCTCCAATCTGCAGCGATGCGCCGTACGGGAGATGCGCTCTCCCTCCGAGAACATCTTAGAACGGCGGATTGCCTGGTCAAAATCCACCTGATGTCCGTCAAAATCCGGGCCGTCCACGCAGGCGAATTTCGTCTCGCCGCCGACCGTCACGCGGCAGCCGCCGCACATCCCGGTACCGTCAATCATAATCGGATTCATGCTGACAATCGTTTTGATGCCGTACTGCTCGGTAAGGCGGCACACGGCACGCATCATCACAAGCGGCCCGATGGCAATCACGATGTCATAGTGGTTGCCGGCCTGAATCAACTCTTCCAGCTTTGCGGTGACAAAGCCCTTGTTGCCGTTAGAGCCGTCATCGGTCATGGTATAAAGATTGGTACAGGCTTCTCTGCACGCGTCCTCAATAATCACCAGATCCCGGTTCCGAAATCCGTTGATCATGTCAACCTTAACACCGAGGCGATGCAGCTTTTTCGCCTGCGGATAGGCAATTGCCGTTCCCAGTCCGCCGCCGATCACCGCCGCCGTCTTGATATTTTGAAACTCCGAGGCCTTGCCCAGGGGGCCGACAAAATCCTGCAAACTGTCGCCTGCCTCTAAGGTATTCAGCCGTTCGGTCGTCTGTCCTACGATCTGGAATATAATCGTTACGGTTCCCTTTTCCCGATCAAAGTCGGCAATCGTAAAGGGAATCCGCTCCCCTTGCTCGTCCACTCTGAGGATGATAAACTGTCCCGGTTCCGCCTTGCGGGCGATGTAGGGCGCCTCCACCTCGATCAAAGAGACCGTGGGATTTAAGACCTCTTTCTTCACTATTTTATACAATCGTCGCACCTCCAAATAAGCTGCATTTGAGTTTTCGGCCGCAAAGCCGCGCTTTGTGCCGCGGGGTTTTTCGATCATACGCATGCGTATGATGCCCTAATGTGATATTATACCATAGTATAGACTCCGTTTCAACATTTTTTTGAAAAAAAACATGGCTTTTCAAAAGGTTTTTCTGTGCTTTTCTGACAAAAAATACAGGGGCGATGGCCGCCGCGCCGCCGTCCTACACCGCACCGTAACAAAAAAAGGGCGCAGTCGCCTGCGTCCTTTTTCGTCATGGCATCAAGGTTGCCACATATTTTTTTACCATAAAGGCCGGGCGATAAGACTCCTTGGCCTTCCGAAGCCCCGGAATCCCCATATCCTCTTCCCGGTTGACATACGTGTAATCCTGCCATTCATGCGCCAAAAACTGCTGATTCATCATGGCAAACGCCCCGACATAATCCGTATCCGCATGCTCTAAATGAATCACCACCGTGTCCTCACAGAGCGGCTCGCCGACCGAAAAGGCGACCATCGCCCCGTCTACGCGCAGGCAGCCGCCGCGCACGCCCAGTGCGTCCCAGTTTTCAAACAGTTCCTGTACGGCCTCTGCCTCCTCTGCGATGCTCTCCGCATCGCCGTCCTCCTTTTGGCTCCACCGCGCAAATAATTCCAGACATTCTCCGGCGTTTTCGGCACTGAGGCGCTGATACTCCCAATCATAGCTCTTTTGAAACCGATTGACAAAATTCTTTTTTGCGTGATACCGCTTTCCCGAAAGCTGCACCAAGTCTGCAACGCGGTACACATAATCAAAATAGTTGACGTCCTCGGTAATGAAAAACCGACCGGGAAACGCCGTCACCAGCCGATCCACCGTCTTGTTATCATAAAGCCGCAGCAAAAACTCCCGCTTTTCTTCCTCCGCCTGACGGATCAGCGTCTCGATCACCGGCCTGATATCGTATTCGCCGCCGTCCTCGGTTATAAACCCGATCGGAAAGGTCGCACTCCGCGCGCTGCCCTTGTGCTGCGGCATGATGCAGAGCATGTCATCTAAAATAAGGTAGCAAATGTCATAGCTCTTTCTCCACATAAACAGGTTGGTAAAGGTAAATTCCGAGTTTCGGCTGCACTTTCTCTTTAAAAAGCGGTCGAACATTTCCTTATCGTCAATGGTAATCTTCTGTAATTCCAGCATAAAGCCTCCTACGCAATATACTCCCTGACACGAAATTTCACACCGCAGTCCTCCGCGATTTTACGGCAATGCTCGATCTCCTCCGGCGCCATCACGTCAACGACCGAAAAAATCACCTCGCCCACGTACTGCTTTGCACGAACCGCAAATTGCTTTAACCCCTCAAAGGCCGCCTCACCGCCGAACTTGCTTCTGCAAATTTCCTGGTATTTTTCGGCGTTCTCCGCATTCAGGCTGATCGACACCGTGTCAATGCAGCCCTGCATTTCGGGCGTGACGTCCCGTCCCATAATTAAGTTTGCCTGTCCGTTGGTGTTTAAGCGAATCGGGGTATCGGGGCTTATTTGCTTTAACCATCGCGCAACCGCGATCAAATCGTCAAAGCGCTCGGTCGGCTCGCCATAGCCGCAAAATACCACCGCGCGGTATTTTGTCAGGTCCCGTTTTAGAAAATCCTCTTTGATCTCCTCTAATGTAGGTTCCCTCGTTAGCCACAAATTATCCACGCCGTTGACATCGTCATGGTTGTTGCGCAGACAAAATGTGCAGGCGTTCGAGCAGCGGTTTGTCATGTTTACATACAAAGAATCCGAAAATTCATAGGTTATCGTCATGGTTCTCCTCCTTTAAAAAAACAGATGCCATACAGTTTTGCATCAGGGCGGTATCGGGTATAAAAACCTTTGGCTCGTGCAGCCGCTTCTTCTCCTGCGGCAGAATCAGTGTGAATTTTACGCCGCCTTTTAAGTTCTTTACCAAAAGCTCACCGCCCATATCCTTTGTCAATTTATAACACAGCGGCAGGCCAAGGCCTGTGACCTTGGACGGCATCCCGTCCGCCATTCTGCCCGTGCCAAGTCCGCCCTTATAAGTAAACGGGTCGCGGTAAATCCGAGCCGGCAGACCGCCGCCAAAATCGCGGACGCAGATCTCCATCATGCCGGCTTCACTCCGGCAGGTCACACGCACATTTTTATTGTCGGTTCTGCCGTGCTTGATCGAATTTCCGATCAAATGGTACATGATAATGGACATCCGCCTTGCGTCAAAGACCGCGTTTCTTTCCTCTTCCGCCTCCATATGGAAAGTAATGTCGCCGCGTAGCTTATCGCCGATTGCCCGATTGATCTGCTCAATCAGGACACTCATAAACTGTTCCACATTATAAGATGCCGGGCGCAATTTTGAAAATGAATCCGCGCTGCCAAACAGCTCAGAGACGGCGTTCACTCTGGACGCCATATCGCGTGCGGACAGCGCTGCGCGATGCGCCATCTCAAACAAATCTGCCGGCAGCGTGCCGGAACGCATCAACGTCTCCAGCGTTGTCACAATCACCGATGCCGAACTCGTCACCGTATGCTCCACAATCCTTGTAAAACCGACTTCAAAATCCTTCTGCGATTTTATCATCTCCCGCGGCCGAGCCATTTTGATCCTCCTTAACTTCTATTCCATATTTCCCCATATTATAGCACATTCCGCCGTTTTTGTCAAAGCCTCTGACTCTCTATGCTTCGCTTTTTTCCGTCTCGGTATCCGATGCCTGAAAATGCTCCATGGCATATTCACAGCACTGCACAACAAAGCTGTTCAGCGATACATTCTCCTTTTGGGCTATGACCGACATTTTATTCATCAACGGTTTCGGAAACCGAAAGGTTCGGTTTGTCGTTTCCTCACCGCGGCGTACTTGAAACATAAAATCACCTCAACCGTTATTATATATGCAAAACGCATTTTTATACAGACCTCATTTTTGCACATATTTATCACGTGCAAATTACACTTAAACCAAAACACTGCAAGATCATTCCAAAGCGGTTTCTGATTTTGACAACGCGCGGCCGCCGCGGCGTGAAAGTTTCAAAAAACCCGCGCAAGGTACCAAAGATGATGCATTCATCCGTGAAAACATCGAAAAATGGAGCGCGGACTGCGAAATATAGCATAAAATTTCACGCCGTTTTCGGCAAGATATTGCGACATTGCCGATGCGGCTTGGAAAGCATATATAGGGTCTCCCAAAAATCTTACTTGATTTTTGGGA
>JABLTO010141233.1_pt1 | contig 57341 bp, 56 predicted proteins | sample 7160091 | NCBI WGS metagenome assembly JABLTO01 (sample SAMN14651225, study PRJNA627086) | human gut metagenome | isolation source: feces | host: Homo sapiens
ATCCTGCATTTTAACATTTCTTATACCATGCATATATTCCAAAATTTCGTGAGAAACTCGATTATCTACATCATCAATAGCTTTCTGAATATCCTCTTGTAAAGATTGCACAGAATAACATGGTATTTGATTTGCTTCAGATGCCTTGACCTCACATACAACAAATCGAATTCTATCATTATCTATCCAAATACCAGGAACATCTATCCCATCAGTATGTTTATCAATTTCAACGGTTTTCAAATTTACTCTTTTATCAGCTTCGTCATAAAACTTACAACCATATTCTTGTTCTAGCAAATACTGTGCCATCCATTCTGTTACGCGTTCTCTGCGAACATCAAATTGTGGTATTTTCGTTTTTTTAGGAATATTGATTTTTGCAACCTGCTCATTAAATCTAGCTACAAAATCTGGATTCAAATTTTTTGATCCATAATACGTTAAATCATATTCTTCTATATTATGTACTTTAGATATTTTTACCTTATTAACTAAATATGCTTTTATCCCATCGAAGCTTTCTTCATTTTCAATATCAAATTCAAAAAGATTAACCTTCAAACCATTCAACTCTGTTTCCAGTACTTTTGATATCCCTGCCATTGTATATACCACCTTCGAATATGTTATACATAAAGTCCACCTAGTATTTTTACTATAACACACTACCCTCTCTTTTTCTATATATTTTGCCTATTTTTTGTCATCTCTTTTATCACCTTAGAAACATTTTTTCACGAAAATAGCCACATAATTTATATGCAAATCAATGTAGCTATATTTGATAACATATTCTTATTAAATCGATACCCAACACCCCTACCGTCTGTATGTAAACAGGCTTGCTTTCCAGACTACATCGTCTATCTGCTCTTTACTGAATACCCTGCCGGGACTGTTGGTTAACAGATGTATCAAACTGATTATGGGACACAGTATGAAAAACGACACCACCAAAGGAACCTATACTCATAAGACTTTAGAAGAACTTCTTACAGAAGTGAACAAGATATAAAACAATAAATCAAGACTGATTGCTGGATACACTTATGATATTTCTTTTATTTAACGTCACACTTATGTTCAGCCTAAATCATCTTGAAAAGCAAAGGATGAAATGCTTCCAAAAACATTCAAAATCAGTAAAAACGAGTGTATACCACCTGTATATCACTTGTGTACCGCGTGTATATAACGACCTCAAAATAACGTAAATTATCTTCTATTTATGAATATTCTGACAATTCTTTTGTCATTTCAGTACATAAAGAAAAGCCCCAGAAATTCAACATTTCCAGGACTTCTCAATATCTTATATTATCTTAGAAATTCACGATTAGCAGACACCCTGTGCTAACATAGCATCTGCAACTTTCTCAAATCCTGCAATATTTGCACCTGCAACATAGTCACCTTCCATGTTGTAGCGTTTTGCAGCATCGTCTAAGTTGTGGAAGATATTTACCATGATGTTCTGTAATTTTGCATCTACTTCCTCGAAGGTCCAGCTTAATCTCTCGGAGTTCTGGCTCATCTCTAATGCGGAAGTTGCAACACCGCCTGCATTTGCAGCTTTTCCAGGTGCAAAGAGTACGTTGTTCTTCTGTAAGTACTCTGTTGCCTCTAAAGTAGTAGGCATGTTTGCTCCTTCTGCTACTGCAATACATCCGTTTGCAACGAGCTGTTTTGCATCGTCTAATAATAATTCGTTCTGAGTTGCACATGGAAGAGCTACGTCACACTTGATGCTCCATACTCCACGTCCCTCATGATATTCTGCGCTTGGTCTTGCTGCAGCATACTCTGTTAAACGAGCACGTTTTACTTCTTTTACTTCTTTTAATAATGCTACATCAATTCCTTCCGGATCATATACCCAGCCGGTAGAATCAGATACGGTAACAACTTTAGCACCTAACTGCTGTGCTTTCTGTGTTGCGTAAATTGCAACGTTACCGGAACCGGAAACACATACAGTCTTTCCTTTGATGTCATGTCCGTTGCATTTTAACATCTCTTCTGTTAAGTATAACAGACCATAGCCTGTAGCCTCTGTACGAGCCAGAGAACCACCATAGGATAATCCTTTTCCTGTTAATACACCTTCGTAAAGACCTCTGATTTTCTTGTACTGTCCAAACATATAACCAATCTCTCTGGCACCTGTTCCGATATCTCCTGCAGGAACATCTGTATCTGCTCCTATGTATTTGCAGAGTTCTGTCATAAAGCTCTGGCAGAATGCCATAACTTCACGGTCTGATTTTCCTTTTGGATCAAAGTCAGAACCACCTTTACCGCCTCCGATCGGAAGTCCTGTTAAAGAGTTCTTGAAAATCTGCTCAAATCCTAAGAATTTGATAATACCGATATTTACGGAAGGATGTAATCTGAGTCCTCCTTTGTATGGTCCAATAGAATTGTTGAACTGTACACGGTAACCTGTATTTACCTGAACCTGACCTTTGTCGTCTACCCATGGTACTCTGAATTTGAACTGTCTGTCCGGTTCGCAAAGACGCTCTAATAAAGCTTCTTTTCTGTATACTTCTTCATTTGCATCAATGACCGGGCGTAAAGAATTTAATACTTCGGTTACTGCCTGAAGGAATTCCGGTTCAGACGCATTTTTTTCGCGTACTCTCTCAAGTACTTCATCAACATAGCTCATCGTTTTCAATCTCCTTTTTAATTAGTGTACATACTTCGTTAGGGTTATCCATAATCTTTAATAACCGCCTCATCGTTTTTTATTTTATTATGATTTTTGCAATTTTGCAACATTTTTCCTGCATTTTTATTAATTTAATTGATAAAATTTTTTATATTTTATTTACATAGCAGATATAACCGCACTCTCTTAGGATCTTCAGATAGGAACTAAGGCGCTCACATGCGGGTTCTGCCCTGTCTCCGAACTTTTCCCTCTCCATGCATGCCAGCTCATATACCGTTTTTTGTCCGTCCATTTCCTGCCATACATAGCTTCCCATCTGCTCTAATTCTATCATGGAGTAGCGTGGCTTTTTTAGTGTGATTTGCAAGATTCGATTCCAGAATCCTTCATTTTTTACGATAATCTCTACATTACCGTGTTCATTTAACTGATAAGAATATCTGCTGTTTCTCTTTGGGATATAGTCAAGATAGTTCCCCTGCTTTCTCATTTTTCTTTTCCTTTCTGGATGGATAATATCAATGTTCCGATCAATACCACAAACATGATCAGTGCTCCGATATTTCCAAAATTCATTCTGTCTCCGGCGGCTGCGAGCCATTCCCCTACGGTTCCGCCTCGTTTTGACGGAAGGACGGCAAATACGGCAAGCAGGATTCCGATCAGTCCTTCCCCTGCAATTAAGCCGGATGAATACAGGATTCCGCTCTCGATCATCTGTTTTTGATTTTCTTCCTCTTCCCCTCTCTTTTTTTCAATCCAGAGTCTTACCAGACCACCGACTGCCATCGGTGTGCTAAGATGGATCGGAAGATAGAGACCGACTGCAAACGGAAGGACCGGTATCGTTAGTATTTCTGCTGCAACTGCGAGTGCCACGCCTGCAAAAACCAGATTCCATGGAAGATTACCGCCCATGACACCTTCCACTACCATTTTCATTAAGGTCGCCTGCGGAGCCGGAAGTTCTGACGAGCCATATCCCCAGGCTGCATTGAGCAGATAGAGAATTCCTCCAATTGCCATCGAGGATACCACTACACTGATCAGCTCTCCGTACTGCTGTTTTTTCGGGGTTGCCCCAACGATATAACCGGTCTTTAAATCCTGTGAAGTATCGCCTGCCATTGCGGCAATGATACAGATGATCGTGCCGACTGCGATCGACGATACCATTCCCTCTGCACTTGCCCCACTGCTTTTATAAATTGCTGCGGTAATGATCAAAGTTGCAATTGCCATTCCCGATACCGGATTATTCGAACTTCCTACTAACCCGACCATTCTGGAAGATACGGTTGCAAAAAAGAATCCTAAGACTACAATTAAAATTGCTCCCGGTAAATTGACCGGTATCACAGGGATCAGCCACATCACGATCGCGGTAATTAAAATTCCCACAAGGACGACACGGATTGGAATATCCTGCGCTGTTCTGGATTCCTCTTCCATATTTTTTCCATAACCGCGGACTGCCTGTGCAAAAGTCCGTATAATTAACGGCAATGCTTTGATCAAGCTGAAAATACCTCCCGCCGCCACGGCTCCTGCACCGATATAACGGATGTAATGGCTCCAGATGCCCCATGCTCCAAGTTCGCTGATCGGTACCGTAGCCGGATATAAAACAGCATCTCCTCCAAAAAGTGCGATCACAGGCATAATGACAAACCACGCCGTTACTCCGCCGGCAAGCAGATAGGATGCCACACGCATTCCGCAGATATAGCCGACTCCTAACAGTGCCGGAAGCACATCTATACCGATTCCCGCTCCCTTATAACTTTTTACCTCAAAATCCACTTCACTTGGAAACACCCGCAGACCATCTGCGATAAATTTGTAAACAGCCGCTATCCCAAGTCCTGCAAAAACCGTTCCTGCTTTGGCTCCTCCTTTTTCTCCGGCTAACAATACCTCTGCACAGGCTGTTCCTTCCGGATATGGCAGTACACCATGTTCCTGTACAATGAGTGCGGAACGCAGCGGAATCATAAAAAATACACCAAGCACTCCTCCACAGATACAGATCAGTGCGATCTCTCCTAAGCCGGGCATGGTACTTTTTCCTTCCGCTGCCCACATAAAAAGTACCGGCATGGTAAAAATAGCTCCTGCCGCAAGGGACTCTCCGGCTGAACCGATCGTCTGCACCATATTATTTTCTAAAATGGAATCTTTTCTTAAGATAATGCGAATAACTCCCATTGAGATGACCGCTGCCGGGATCGATGCGGATACCGTCATTCCGACACGCAGTCCAAGATATGCGTTTGCCCCTCCAAATAAAACCGCCAGTATGATGCCTAAGATCACACTGGTGGCGGTAAATTCCGATACCCTTTTGTCTGCAGGGATAAACGGCTTAAAATTGTTCTGTTCATGATGTAAAGAGTCCATCTTCTGTTTCCTTTCACGAAATATTTTTCTTAGTATGTACAGAAAGATTTTCTCTTATTCTTAGATATTCTGATAGGATCTTTTACTCAAAATCACGATAATTCTTTGTCTCGCGCGAAATATAAAGTGTTGAGACAATATCGGAGATGCCACTGTATAACAATCCGATTCCGACAAAGCGAAGTAATGTCATTGCCGTTGAAAACGGATTAAAGATAATAACGCCTCCTAAGATCAGGTTTAAACAGGCGGTTGCTAATACCGTCGTCCATCTTCTGGCTTTCATTCTTGCTAAATCTACTGCCTGCTGCAGTTTGGAAAATCCACTGAACAGGATGACCACGCCTAAGATGATCGGGATAATGGAAACGACAACTTCTGCCTTATAGTAGATCAGCAATCCTACGATCATCAGAAAGATTCCAAGCACCAGTCCGCTGCTGTATCTTCCACTTCCCGGCTCATAGCGGAAGTAGCCGATGACCTGTCCTATTCCCATAAAGAGCAGCATTGCCGCTGCGATATACGCAATCATTTTTGTGGTTGTAACAGGGAAAAACAGCAATACCAATCCTGCAACGATCAGAACTGCTCCCGATATCAGCATCCCACTTTTTATTTTTTGAAAAATGTTCATTTTCTTTTCCTCCAAGTGTTTTGTCTATGACTGTTATATCACAATTATTTCAATTATTCAATCGAAATGAACTTAATCCCGTTTTCTTACATAAACCAACTGATTATGGCTGTCTTTTGCATTCTCCCGACGGATCTCAATATCCCGGAAGGACTCTAACAGATTGCTCAGTTTTGCATAGCCATAGTTACGGCAGTCAAAATCCGGATAGAGCTTTAAGACCATGTTTCCAAGTTCCCCTAAGAACATCCAGCCGCTCTCGTCTGAATTTTCTTTTAACAGTGAAAAGATTGCCGTTTTGATCTCTCTAAGATCGGTGATCGGCGAAATATCTGCCTCATTTTTTTCTTTCTCTGTACTCTGCTCCGCAATGTTATTGTTCTCACGTTTATAATAACTTTTTCCAACATTTCTTCCTTTTTTCGGAATCTCTTCCACGCTGCGCATTAAGATATCCAGTGTCTTAAAACGGTCACATGCTTTGACAAACGGTGACGGTGTCTTGCTCTCGCCCATGCCGACCACATATTTTCCCGACTCTCTTAAACGCATTGCGAGTTTAGTAAAATCACTGTCTGATGAGACAATGACAAATCCATCTATTTCTCTTGTATACAGTATATCCATTGCATCAATGATCATTGCCGAATCGGATGCATTTTTCCCGGTTGTATAGCTGTACTGCTGAATCGGTGTCAGTGAATTTTCCAACAGACATTCTTTCCATGAATGTTTTCCAATCTCTGTCCAGTCCCCATAAATCCTACGGATGCTGACATCTCCTAAGGTCTTGGTTTCACGCAGAACCAAATCCATATATTTTGGCGATACATTATCCGCATCTATCAACAGTGCATATTTTTTTTCTGTTTCCATTCTGTTCCTCCGAGATTTCATGATGTTCTTATTCTAGCACTTTGCGAAAACAGATTCAACGCATTTATTCTACGGATTGCAGTTCTTACACGGCGAATATCCACTCTGTTCTAACTCTTCACGGCTCATCTGTACTTTTTGAAAATTTTCCTCTTTGATCTGTGATACGTTGCCGCAGGTCTCCCGGTGGAATTTTTTCGTATTGGTGTTCAGGACATAGGTTGTCTGCTCTGTGACATTGTCTGCATTTTCCCTGTCAGACTCTGTCTGTTCCCCGCTCTGCCAGGAATCCGTTGCCGAACAGTTCCAGGTGATGTTTTCTCCATCCGAACTTGCGATAATGCTGCCCTGCTCATCGGTACGGAACACCTCTACTCCCATACTCCGCAGCCGGTTTAACACTTCTGCATGAGGATGTCCATAGCTGTTCCCCTCGCCACAGCTTATGACGGCATATTTTGGATGAACAGCATTTAAAAATTCCTGCGTGCTTGCCGAACGGCTTCCGTGATGTGCCACTTTGTACACATCTGCCGAGATATCGATTCCATTCGTGAGCATTTCCGCTTCTGATGCTTCCTCGGCATCTCCGGTAAACAGAAATCTGTTTTTTCCATATTCTAAGAGGATTGCTACGGAATAGTCATTGGCATTGCCACCATAGGAATTGGAATTTGGTGCTATGATCGTAAATTTTGCTTCTCCAAGAGCATACTGTTCCCCTACCACCGGATAGGTGATCTTCATATTTTTATCGTGAATAACATCGACTAACTCCTGATAGGTTTTGGTGTCTTTTTCATAGTCGGGCATAATGACCGTGTCACAGTTGTACTTGTATACGATCACATCCAGACCACCGATATGATCTGCATCCGGGTGTGTGCCTATGACATAATCTAAGGATTCCACGCCCTGTTTTTTCAAATATAATTGTACGGTGGTTCCTTTATTGTTGTTACCGCCATCGATCAGCATGGCATGGGAGCCACATTTTATCAAGGTTGCATCTCCCTGTCCAACATCTATGTAGTGGACTTCCAGCATCCCTTCCGGTTTTGACGTATCCGGTGCTTTTGCTGCTTTTTCCTCCTGCCCGGATTGTAATGTCTTTTCGGATGTGGTGTCCAACCGGTCTTTTCCCGAAGTGGATGTGTCCGGTTGTATAGTTGCGCATGCGGTCAGGCACATGCATAAGATGAGTAGTATGGATAAATATTTTTTCATACTATGATATTAGCATAAATTTTTAAAAATGAAATACACTTTACAAAAAAAGACAGCCTACGGCTGCCTTTTTTAAAAACATCAGATATCCTTATGTCAGTAAATTCTGCATACTTTTCAAGCTGATCACCAGTGTAGAGGTATTGTGAAGCAGTGCCGAAGTTGCCGGCTGGATCACTCCTGCAACACCGAGTGCGATTAAGCCTGTGTTGAATCCTACGATCTGTTTGTAGTTTTTACTGATTTTTTTCATCAGAGCATCGCTGATGAGTTTCAGAGTTACTATCTGGTACAAGTCATCTGCACTGATGGTAATGTCTGCGATCTCTCTTGCTATCTCTGCACCATCACTGATGGCAATTCCAACGTCTGCCGCTGACAGCGCCGGAGAATCGTTGATTCCGTCACCGATCATGATGACTTTTCTTCCGGCAGCCTTTTCTTTTTCCACAAATGCTGCTTTATCTTCCGGCAGCACTTCCGAATAATATTCATCCACACCGACGCGCTCTGCGATCGCATGTGCAGTACGTTCACTGTCACCTGTCATCATGACGATTTTTGACAGTCCCGCTTTTCTAAGCGAGGTGATGACTGCTTCCGCTTCTTCGCGTAACGGATCTTCAATGCAGATGACGGCTGCTAATTGATTCTCAATGGCTAAATAGAGATGTGTATACTCTACCGGAAGATTTTCAAATAATTCCTCTTTTCCCTCCGGAATCGTACATTTTTCATCTTCAAAGACAAAATGGCTGCTTCCGATGACCGCCCGTTTTCCGTTGATAGTCGTGGAAATTCCATGTGCTACAATGTACTCCACCTTAGAATGCATCTCTTCATGGGCAAGACCTTTTTCTTCTGCCGCCTGAACGACTGCTTTTGCCATCGAATGTGGGAAATGCTCTTCCATGCAGGCGGCAATTCTCAACAGCTCGTTCGGCTCTCTTTCATCAAATGATACGACTTCAACCACGGATGGTTTTGCCTTTGTCAATGTTCCCGTCTTATCAAACACAATCGTGTCTGCCTCTGCTACGGCTTCTAAATATTTGCCGCCTTTTACCGTCATATGGTAGAGGCTTGCTTCACGGATCGCAGAAAGAACAGAGATTGGCATTGCCAGTTTTAAAGCGCAGGAAAAATCTACCATTAAAACAGAAAGTGCCTTTGTGGTGTTGCGGGTCAACAGATAGGTCAACGCGGTTCCACCAAGTGTATATGGTACTAATCTGTCTGCTAAATGCTCTGCTTTTCCTTCTAATGAGGATTTCAGTTTTTCTGATTCCTCGATTATGGTTACAATCTTCTCGAAGCGGCTTGAACCACCTACTTCTTTTACAAGAATGGTAAGCTCGCCCTCCTCTAAAACAGTACCTGCATAGACATAGTTGCCTTCTGCCTTTCTGACCGGCAGGGATTCTCCGGTTAAGGATGCCTGATTGACCATTGCTTCTCCTTCGGAAACCTCGCCGTCAAATGGGATCACATTACCCATATGTACAACAACTTCATCTCCTGCGGAAATATCATTTACCGATACTAAGACTTCCTGACCGTCTGACTTCAACCATACTTTTCCTACATTTAAAGCCATGGTTCTTGCAAGGTCATCCACGGATTTCTTATGTGTCCACTCCTCTAAAAGTTCTCCGATTCCCAACAGGAACATGACTGAGCCTGCCGTGCCGAAATCTTTACGAAGAACAGATACTCCAATTGCCGTTGCATCTAACACCGCCACTTCTATCTTACGATGCCAGAGTGACTGGATTCCTTTTGCAATATACTTTAAGGAACTCAGTGTAATGTAGGCTGTGTAGACCGGATATGGAAGTACGATCTTTTTGACATACCGCATCAGAACTTTTCCTATCAGTTTTTCCTGATAAACGGCATTGAGTTCTCTGCCGGAATGCTCTAATAAACCTGTCGGAACTTCTGCTTTTTCATAGCAGAAGCCCTGCAATAACTGAATGATATAACTTCTCTCTCCGGTATACGAAATCACCGCATCTCCAGTCCGCTCATATACTTTTGCACATGTAACGTACTTATCGTTTTGTAAAAAATAGAGTAAAATATCTGCCTGTGCATAAGTCATTCTCTTCTGCGAAAGATGAACTCTCATCCTTCCCGTCATTTCATGCTTAATTGAAAATTTCACTTATTCCTCACCTGCTGTATCTTCAAATTCTTCTTCTTTTGCAGCTCTTGCCTCGTTGATATCCTTAGCTTCTGCATAAATGTCGCCTGCATTCTCCTGAATGGTTGTTGCAGTCTTCATCACGCAGTCTTTTGCCCGAAGCACCGCTGCCGTACAGCCTGTGTATACTTTCTTTGCGTCTTTACTGGACAGGATTTTGACTCCGGCTGTTCCAAACAGCGTTCCTCCTGCAAAAAGTCCGATTTTTTTCCAATTAATACTCATCGTTGTTTCCTCCTTACGCATATGCTATTTTTATTTTACTCTATCATAGTACCTCCCATCGGCATTTTCCACGTTTTTTCTCTTGTTGAAAAATTTTATCAACAGTCACTTCTTTTTAGTCCCGATTGATAATCCGTGCAAGTCCGATTGCCGGCAGACTCTCGTCTTTTTCTTCGCTGTAACGCTCGATCCGGTTACGGATCTCTCCCATCTTCTTGTCCCAATCGGCAATGACATTTGCACACTCGGTCAGTTCTTCTGCCATCTGTACTGCCTCTGTTTCCGGGATCTCTTTTTTGTAACGCAGCTTATGCTCCAAACTTGCCCAGAAGTCCATTGCGATAGTACGAAGCTGCACTTCCACCTTCATCGGTCTCTTCTCGTTTTCTAAAAAGATCGGTACTTCCACAATCAGGTGCAGACTCCGGTAACCGCTTGGCTTTGGATTCTTGATGTAATCTTTTTTCTCTATCAGTCGGATATCGTCCTGCTGTAACAGACATTCCGCTAACAGATAAATGTCCTCCGGGAACGAGCATACCACACGGACTCCTGCAATGTCGTTAATATTTTCTTCAATGGACTCTAAGGAAAACGGGATCTGTTTTCTCTTGACTTTTTTCAGGATTCCATCAAAAGATTTGACTCTCGTCTTGATCGTCTCGATCGGATTTCTGTCATATTGCAGTGAAAACTGTTCATTTAATACCCGAAACTTTGTCTCCACCTCCATAATCGCACAGCGATAGTATGACATCAAACGCTCAATCGGCAGAAAATTTTCCTGCATTCTGTTCATAAATTCATCCGACAATACAATGTCCGTAATCAGCTCTTCTCTTGCCTGTTCTATCAATCTTTCTATTTTCATCTGCTGTCCCCTTTACCTTCTGTTATCTTTCTGTCTACTCCATAATCTTAGAGGTATATGCTTCTAATAAGACCTCATACTCTTTGCCCTGATAAGAAAAATGTAATGTCTCTGCATGATCTGTCAGGTTAAGTGCGATAACTTTGTACTGCTCACCACTTCGTCTTGCAAAAACGAACTGTTCATTGCGAACCAGCACTTCTTCATATACTCCGTATTTCACTGCATCGGACTCTCGCCTGATTTCAGCCAGTTCCCGGATATGAGCCGGCAGATCCGTTTCTTGGGCGCACATTTCCTCTAAGTCCAGCTTTGGTCGAAGCGGCAGGTCAGCATCCATTCCCTGACCTTTCACTCCTTCAATCCCCCACTCACTTCCGTAATAAATGGACGGGATCCCCGGCATCATGTAAAGCAGCGTATAGGCATTCTTTAAGTTCTCACGCTGTTTGAGCAGACTTCCGATCCGGTTGACATCATGGTTATCCAAGAAGTTGTACAGGCAGAGATTTTCATAAAGACCTCCCTGCCCAAACTGACGCTTCAACGAATAGGCAATCTCAAAATAATTCTTGTCATTGTGGCTTGAATAAATGCCCTTCCAGCACTCATAATTCGTAACTGAATCTAACATCTCATCGTTTGCCCAGACACGGTAATCGCCATGGATGATCTCACCCATCAGCCAGAAATCTCCTCTCTTCCCTTTTGTGAAGCTATGAAGCTGTTTGAAAAATTCCCGGTCTACGCAATCGGCTGCATCCAGACGCAGGCCGTCAATGCCCAGCTCGTCCATCCACATACCGACTGCTCCAAGCAGATATTCACAAACTGCCGGATTTCTCAGGTTCAATTTAACAAGTTCCGCTGCCCCATGCCAGTTCTCATAGGAAAATGAATCTCCTAACGGACTCTGCCAGGAAAAATTCAAATTACAGAACCAGTCTTTATAGTCTGACTGTTCCAGATTCTTCTGCACATCCAAAAAAGCAAAGAATTTTCTGCCTACATGATTAAAGACTCCATCCACGATAACACGGATGCCGTTTTCATGTAGTGCCGTAAAGACTTTCTTAAAATCCTCTTTACTTCCCAGTCTGCTGTCTGTCTGATAATAATCTGTCGTATCATAACCATGGGAAACAGATTCAAAGATCGGTCCAAAATAGATCGCATTGATCCCAAGCTCTTTGAAATGCTCTATCCAATCTAACACCTCTAAAATCCGTCCGCCTGCCGTTGCTTCCCCTTCGTTACGAAGAGGTGCTCCGGTAAATCCGAGCGGATAGATATGATAAAACATTGCTTCCCTGATCCAGTTTTTTTCATCAGCCATTGCAAACACTCCTTTGTATGCTTTTCACTTACTCTCTTTATTTGTTATCTGCCTTGTTCTGGAATTTTTCATTGTCGATGATAAAACGCTCATGCTCGCCTTCGCCAATTTTTCCACGTTCATCATACGCTTCCACATGGAAAACCAGTTTTCTTCCATCGACTTTTACTAACTCGCTCTTTGCTGTTACTTCCATGCCTACCGGAGTCGCAGAAATATGGCTGACATTCATCAGTGTTCCGACAGTTCCCTGTCCTTCCTCTAACTCTCCTGCAACACTTGTATAAGCTGCCTGCTCCATCAATGCGATCATTGCCGGTGTCGCATATACTTTTAATGCACCGCTTTTCATCGTAAGAGCTGTGTTTTCCTGTGTTACCTGTTCTTTCTTTTCACCTTGAATTCCTGTTGCTAACATGCTGTCCTCCTGCTGTTTGTTTGATTTTTATTTTTAGCTATTTAAGATAAATGTTTCTTTTTTTCAAAGAAATCCTTTGTCTCCTTGATCACTACTCCACTTAATGCGAAGATTGCTATCATATTCGGTATCGCCATCAGACCGTTGAAAATATCTGCGATCGTCCATACTGCCTCTACTGTCATGTATGGTCCGATGAATACTGCTAAAATGTATAACCAACGGTATACTTTTACTGCTTTCATGTTACCGCCTGTTAAATACTCTAAACATCTCTCAGAATAGTAATCCCATCCCAGTATCGTGGTAAATGCAAAGAATACCAGACACAGCATTAATAAGAAGGAAGATACACTTGCCGGTATCGGAAGTCCCTGGTTGAATGCGTAAGTTGTAACCCGAACACCTTCTAATCCTTCTACCTGCCATGCTCCGGTTAATACGATTGCCAAACCTGTCATGGTACAGATAATGATCGTATCAATAAAGGTTCCTGTCATGGAAACAAGTCCCTGTCTTACCGGTTCTTTAGTCTTTGCTGCTGCTGCCGCGATCGGAGCAGAACCAAGTCCTGATTCATTAGAGAAAATTCCTCTTGCCACACCGCTCTGCATTGCGATAAACAGTGTTCCCACTGCGCCACCCGTAACTGCTGACGGATTGAATGCTCCTTTTACCACTGTTACGATTGCTGCCGGGATCTCTGTAATATTGCAGATGATCAGTGTCAGACTGATCACTACATAAATGATCGCCATAAACGGTACAACAATCTGTGACACATTTGCAATACGTTTGATCCCGCCGATCAAAACCAGTGCCACGCAGATACTGAGTACTAATGATGCAATGACAACTGTCCAGGAATAAGTTCCGATTCCCGGGATTGCAACGGTGTGCTGCTGGTTCGGGTCAAAGAAATTATTGACTGCGGATGCAATACCGTTTACCTGTGAAAATGTTCCGATTCCAAAGAGTCCTACACAAATTCCAAAAAAGGCAAAGATCATAGCAAGCCACTTCCATTTTGAACCCATTCCACGCTCTATGTAATAGAAAGGTCCGCCTAAAGCGTGTCCCTCTTCATCTACCACACGATATTTCACTGCCAAAAGACCCTCTGCATATTTAGTCGCCATTCCAAAGAATGCTGCAATCTCCATCCAGAATAATGCTCCCGGTCCTCCTGCACAAATCGCCGTTGCGACTCCTACAATGTTTCCGGTTCCGATCGTTGCCGACAATGCAGTACACAACGCTCCGAAAGATGTCACCTCTCCGTGACCGTCTTCCTCATTTTTTACCATCCACTTTAATGCCAGTGGCAGTTTTCTTGTCTGAAGGAATCCCATTCGTATGGTCAGATAAAGACCACCGGAAAGGATGAGTACCATCAACGGTACGCCCCACACAATGCCATCAATTTTTGACAGCACTTCATTAATTGTCTCTAACATTTTCTTTCCCACTCCTCATTACTTCTATTTGCACCGATACTCCTCTATCCGTGCCCTTGTCTAATATATTTGTATAAAAATGCAATATACTAACAATACCACATCTTTGTACAGTCTGTAAATGTTTCCGGACTGTAGTTTTGGCAGTATATTGCATATTTTTTTCATTTATCAGAAACAGGGTATCCGGAAAATATTTCGATGCCAGATAAGATCCCGGTATTCGCACACAGATAATGGCCAAAATGTTGTGCAAAAACCCGATATACGATTTTCCATAGACACAAAAATATCCGCCTCACCTTGCAAGTCTTTTTCTTCAATTAATTCCTGTTTTCTGGTTTGAACCGCAAAGTAACTTTGCGCAAAAGCAATCTGTTCTTTACGGGGATCTCCATTTTCAGCGATAAGATAACAGGCATAACGGGTAAGCATGTAATCGTCTACTTCACGATTAGCACCACTTCCCAATGTAATCATTTTACTGGCGTCAGTAAAATGGTCTATTCCTCTGCTTTCTTCATTTTCTCATAATACGCCTTATATCTGTAAATCGTGCGCTCACTGACATTATTCCGCTTTGCGATCTCCACCATTGTCATACCGCTCTCATAACCGGCAACAAAATCATGATAGATTGCCATCCATTTTTCATTATGCTTCTGCCTTCCGCTTAATTTTCGATTTTTATAATATTCCAATTCTTCGCGAAGTGTGGCATTCTCTTTTTCCAGTTCTGTAATTCTTTTTAATGCCTCTTCCAGTGTTACAATCTTCTCCATATCTAAAATCCCTCCGAATATGACATTCTCATTTTGTCTTTATTATAAACAGTATTCTTGTATTCGTCAATTCGATTTTGTCATGTTTTTTTCTGTAACAACATCATACAACTATAAATGCAATATTCATAATATCTGTAACAAACAAAAGTGTGCCTCTCCGCGAACTGTGCATCTTTGCCCGAAGAGCTTTTTGCTCTATGGGAAAGACGGTATTCCCAATCCTATAAAGTAAAAAAGACATACGCAGAATGCTAAAAATAACATCTCCGGCATGCCTCTTCTTCCTACAGCACACTATCAAAATATTGAGTCTATGAATAATCTCTGAAATTTTTTATTTCTACAGGGTTAATGTCATTTCATGCCATTCTTCGCCACCCCAGGAAGAACCTGAAATGCCTTTGTCTTTCAGTCCCATTTTTTCATACATTGCCACTTTTTCCGGCAGACAGGTCAGAATCAGCATTTTCCGCTGATTGGCTTTTTCACGCTTACTGTACTGCGATACAATTTCTCGTGCTAAGCCCTGTCCACGATACTGCGGCAGTACATCTAATCCTAAGAGCATTACATTTTTTCCATTCGGTTTGTGCTGACTGATATCCGTAAAAAATTCATCTCTGAATATTTCTTCATCTGTCGCTACTCCATTTAAAAATCCGGCGATTTCTCCGGTATCTTTATCAATTGCTACCATAAACAGTTCCGGTGCGTTTGCAATCCTTGTCTTCATGCTCTTTTCCGAACATGCTTCGTGCGGTGGAAAACAGATCTGCTCAATTGCAATCGCCCGGTCTGTCTCCTCTGCATGGATATCCCGAAATTCAAATCTGTCTGTTATTGTGATGTCTTTCGTTGTGTTATGTTGTTGTGTTTGTTGTGTCATTTTTCTAATCCTCTGGGTTTTTATTTTTGTATATACGATCCTATCATAATCGGTTTATGTTCAATCTGCAAGTTCTCCCTGTGATACAAGATATTCTTTTAATTCTGTTAGGATCAGCATCTGGCTCTCCCTTGTATGGATCAATGCATAGTAACTCTTCCCATATTTCGCATGCCGCTCTTCTTCTAAGATACCGGCAAGGCGTCCTTTTTCTGTTACCCTCTTATGTTTCTCTTCTCCCTGCTCCGCCGTTTCCTCGAGATAACCTTTATCTAACAGTAATTCATTGACAAATTTTGCTGTTAATTTCTTTCGGTTTGTCTCTTCGCAGAGTTCATTGATCTGCTTCGTAAATTCCGAAACCGTACACCTGTCCGTCAACTCTACTTCATCCAGTTTTTCCGGTGCAATGTAAAATGGCTGTTTCTTTTTTCTTAGAGGTTCTGCTACTGTCTCTTCAGTCGTTCGCATATTTCCATATTCTTTCAAAAATGCTGCAATGATTTTTATAAAATTTTCTCCATAGCTTTCGACTTTCTGTACTCCCATGCCGTACACTGCTTTCATCTCCGTACGGCTTTGCGGACATTTCGCACACATATCTTTTAAAGTTTTATCCGAACAGATGATAAATGGTGGTACATTTTGGCTTGCTGCAAGCTCTGACCGACATCCCCTGAGCTGCTCAAACAACTCCTGTCCTTCCGGTGTCAAATCTGCCAATTCTAACCTTTTCTTTGCCGATCCCGTCTTGATATAATTTTGCTCGGTTTCTTCCTCGATCACTACGCAATTACTGCATTTTTCACAGGTACACGGGGCATCTTCCCCAAAATAGTTCAGGATAAACTGTCGAAGGCATTGATCTGTCTCACAGTAATGGATCATTTGGTTCAGTTTTTGGTTTTCTCTCCTTCGAAGTTCGGAACTCTCTGTGGCTCCATATGCTTTATGATTCAAAAGCTGCTTATTGATCATGATGTCCTGCTTAGAAAAAAACAGCACACATTCCGCTTCTTCTCCATCACGCCCGGCTCTTCCCGCCTCCTGATAATAGTATTCAATACTTTGTGGCATATTATAATGAAGGACATAGCGTACATTGGATTTGTCTATCCCCATGCCAAACGCATTCGTTGCAACCATCACCCGGATCCTGTCATATGTAAAATCATCCTGATTCTTTTTTCGTTCTTCTAATGACAAACCTGCATGATATCGTCCCGCCTCTATCCCATGCTCTAATAACATTTCACAGACTTTATCCACATTTTTCTTCGTCGCACAATAGATAATACCACTTTCCTCTTCATGCCTTTTGACATAATTTAAAATGCTGTTGTCTGTTTCTTTTCCACCTTTTCTTTTTATTACCCGAAACAACAGGTTTGGGCGGTCAAACCCGGTTACGATCGTCATTGGTTTCTGCAAATGCAGGCTTTCTATAATATCCTGTTTCACGCGTTCTGTCGCCGTGGCAGTAAATGCACTAACTACCGGACGCTGCGGCAGTTTTTCAAGAAACTTTGCTATTTCTAAATAACTTGGACGGAAGTCCTGTCCCCATTGCGATATACAATGTGCCTCATCCACTGTTACCATGGCAATCTCTGCATGACATGCAAAATCTAAAAACTGCATCGTATTCAGCCGCTCCGGTGCTACATAGATCAATGTATACTTCCCCTGTGCAGCATATGCCAAAGCCATTCGGATCTGATTTTCCGTCAATGTGCTGTTAATATATGCCGCATGTACGCCTGCCTGATTGAGTGCTTTGACCTGATCCGACATCAGGGAAATCAATGGAGAAATTACAATTGTGATTCCAGGCGGAGGTACACAGGGCACATTGACCTCATCTTCTTGTAGCTGCAATGTTTTCTCCCGCGAATGCTTTTCTCCCATCATCAATGCCGGAAGCTGATAGCAGAGTGATTTTCCCGCTCCGGTCGGCATGATCCCAAGCACATCTTTTCCTTTTAAAATTTCATCGATCAATTCCTGCTGTCCCAGACGCAGGCTGTCATATCCAAAATAGTGTTTTAGTGTTTCCTGTAGATTCAAAATCCTCTCCCCCTTATATATTAGAAATGGCGGGAACTTCTTCCCGCCTAAGGTAATGCACAATGTTTGTCCCTGGCTAAAACTGTAATCTGTTACAGCAATTATTCTATTTTTCTTATAGAGAAAAAAGCACTTCTCTCGAAGTGCTTTTTCATACCATTATTCCTTTAATCGATGCGACAGGATTTGAACCTGCGACCTCTGCGTCCCGAACGCAGCGCTCTACCAAACTGAGCCACGCATCGTAATTGACACGACAAAAATCGTGCCTAATTATATTAGCATACTTTTTTTGATTTGTCCAGTCTTAAATATAATAATTTCCACCCATTTTTTCTTTTTGAATCTCAACCAGATCATATAATGTGGTTCCATCTAAATATTCATTGACCACTTTGTACAATCCTTCCCAAAATTCAATAGTTGCACAGGTGTCATAATTTTCACACTGGTTCTCCTCATCTTCCAGACAGGAAATCGGTGCAAAGCTGCCCTCGATTGCCCGAAGGATTTCCCCAACCGTGTAGTCGGTTGTATTTTTTGCAAGCCGGTAGCCGCCTTGAGCACCCCTGCCGCTTTTTAATAAACCGGCACGGTTTAGCGGTGTCACAATCTGCTCTAAATATTTTATGGATATCTTCTGACGTGCAGATACATCCTTTAGTGCTATAAATTTTCCATTATCGTGCAGGGCAAGATCCACCATCAGCCGCAATGCGTATCTTCCCTTTGTCGATACCATCATATGGACTTCCTCCAATCATTCTACTATATTCCTAGTGGTATTATATAATATCTTTTCGTATTCTACAAGCACCAGATAATTTCTTATATTCAGTGCTCATATGAGGTATTAATGATTTTGCAGAATCAGACAGGCTCCTCCATAAATACCGGCATCATTTCCAAGCTCCGCAAGGGCAAACTCTGCATTCCTGCAGGCGTGGAACGTCTGCTCCATAAAATGTTTTTCAATGACATCAATCAGTATTTTTCCTGCCTTTGACACACCACCGCCGATGACGATACGCTCCGGATTGATCACACAGGCGATACTTGCCAGTGCTGTTCCAAGAATGTTTCCCATCTTTTCAACCTGCTCGACTGCAACGGTATCGTTTGCTTTTGCGGCATCAAAAATATCTTTTGCCGTAAGATTTTCTATCGTATTCAGGATGGTATCCCTTGTTTCCGTTGCTAACGCTTTCTTTGTCATACGCACGATTCCGTTCGCAGAAGCATACTGTTCTAAACAGCCTTTTTTCCCACAGCCGCAGACTTCTGTCTCATGTTTATCCACTACAACATGACCGATTTCACCACCTGCACCATTGGAGCCATAGAGCATATTTCCTTCGATGATAATTCCGCCACCGACTCCGGTTCCGAGGGTAACCAAAAGCAGATTCTGACAGCCTCTTCCACCGCCTTTCCACATTTCACCTAAGGCAGCAATGTTCGCGTCATTTCCTGCCTTTACGGTCAGTCCGGTGCGCATCGCTAACTCCTGTTCCACATTCAGGATCCCCCAGCCGACATTTACGCATTTGACAACCGTTCCGTCTGCCTTAACCGGCCCCGGCACACCGATGCCGATCCCTGCGACTTCTGATTTAGAAATATTTCGCTCCGAAATCTTCTCGTCTATCTGCTCTGCAATGTCATCAAATATTCTGCTCCCCTGATCTTCCTTGTTAGTCTTGATCTCCCATTTTTCTATCAGTTCTCCGTCTGTGGTAAACAGCCCCATTTTAATGGCTGTTCCGCCTACGTCGATCCCAAATCCATATCGTTTCATCCTGTCTCCTTTTTTGTATCTCCCAAAATACTGTCTTCTCATGCACTATCCAGAAGCATTATATCTTCATTTTTTCTGACATCATGGCCAACGTTTTACTGCACACCCTCCGTAGGATTCCCGGTTGTATCTGCCGGATTTCCCTGTGTATCCGCTTCTGTCCGATTCTGATTTGTATCCTCATCCGGGTTTTCCGTTGGTGTCTGGTTTGTATTATCACCCGGATTCTCCGCTGGATTCTGGTTCGTGTTATCACTTGGATTCTCTGTCGGGTTTTCCGGCTGCTGATTGTCATCCGGGTTTGTCGTTGGATTCTGATCGTTCTGGTTATTGTCGGAATCTGAAGGATTTTCCTGGTCTTCTGAGGACTTGTTATCCTTCTTATTTTCCGGTTTTTCGGTCACATTTCCCTGAATATCGATCGGTTTTGTCTCCTGGTTCTGATCGGTTGTGTTTTCCGGGGTCTCTGCACTTGGATTTTCCTGTGGTACAGCTTCTTCTGTCTTAGGCTGCCCTGATTCATAGGACAAAAATTCCTGCGGCTCTAAGCCCTCATGGATCTTTTGCATAAATGTTTTCCAGATACGTCCCGGATAGGATGCACCCGACAACCCACTGAGTTTCTTTGGCATATCATAGCCAACCCAGACACTGGTCGTATAATAGCGGGTGTAACCGACAAACCAGCCGTCTTTATTTTCATTCGTGGTTCCGGTCTTTCCTGCACATGGCATTCCGTCTAAAGCAAGTCCCCTTCCGGTACCATTGGTCAGAACTCCCTTTAAAATATCCGTCATCATGCGGGACGCATTTTCCTTATAAACAGCCGTTTCCTCCTGCTTCGTACTCAATATTTTTTCTCCTGAGGAATCGGTGATCTTCAGGATGCAGGTCGGTTCTCTGTAATATCCGTCATTTTCAATCGTTGCGTATCCTGCTGCCATTTCTAATGGAGAGACACCGTTGGTAAATCCGCCAAGTGCTGATGCCGGACGCTTATCATTCTCATCTAATTTAGAAAAATTCATTTTTTCTAAGTACTCTAAACCTGTTTCCGGAGTCAGCTCTTCTAACAGTTTCCATGCAATCGTATTCTTAGAGCGCTCCACGGCGCTCCGCAAAGTCATGGAACCGGAAAAACTTCCATCCGAATTAGAAGGTCCATCTTCAATTGGTTCATCCACCACGATGGAATCCGGTGTATAACTTCTTTCTAACACTGGCGTGTATACAAGAAGCGGTTTGATCGCACTGCCCGGCTGGCGAAAACTCTTATACGCACGGTTGATCGTATAGCCATTGTATTCCTGACTGCGTCCTCCAACAATTGCCTTCACATATCCGGTCTGGTTATCCATGCAAACGCCTGCACTCTGTAATGTATAGATTCCTTCATCGTTGACCTCTGTATACTTTTCTAATGCCGTATCAATACTGCTTTGAAGCTCCTGCTGCATATTCAGGTCAATCGATGTATAAATGCGGTAACCTGCCGTATATAATTTTTTGTTACAGGTTTCATACATATCATCGTACTCTTCCTCATATCGTTCCTTTTCTGTAGCACTCTGGAAGGTATTCTTAAATTCAAACCCCTCCTGTGCCATAAGCGCACGGGTTGCACAATAATAGGTATAGGTCTCCACATAGTTATTTTTCACACTGGTCGGACGGTTCAAGGTAATGGTTTCTTCTTTTGCCTGTTTGCAGACCTCTGCCGAGATCTTTCCATCTTCCTTCATCTGGTTTAAGATCCGGTTTCTACGCTTGATCGTATTATCTATATGCGTCACCGGATCATAAAGTGTCGGGCGGTTCGGAATGGCACAAAGAAATGCTATCTGTGACAGATCCAGATTTTTGACCTCCGTGTTAAAATATCCCTTACTTGCCGCCTGAATCCCATAGTAGCCATTGCCAAAATAAATATTGTTCAGATAATATTCCAATATCTGATTTTTGGTATACAGCCGCTCCATCTCTGTCGCAATAAAGATTTCTTCTATTTTTCGTTCCCAGGTCTTTTCCTGTGTTAAAAAAACATTTCTTGCAAGCTGCTGTGTGATCGTGGAGGCTCCCTGCGTCACCCTGCCGTTTTCGATCATTGCTTTGACGGCACGAAGGATTCCTTTAAAGTCCACTCCATGATGCTGATAAAATTTCTTATCCTCGATACTGATGATCGCCGAGCAGACATCCGACGGTATCTCCTCATATTCGAGGTAATACATATCCTTCTCACCTTTGAGCACGGAGATCAGATTTCCATTGGTATCATAGACCAGGCTCGTCTGCGAAGAACGGAATGTCTCATCCGTAGCAGAATGTACCTTATCATAAGCATCTGATTTTAAATCACTGATTTTTTTTGCATAGCCGCCAAAAAAATAAAATGCCAGTCCTGCTAACACCAGTACGATCAGCACCAGTTGAATTTTCACAAATAGCCGGAAACCCCGGCGTTTTTTCTTTTTTTTCTGCTTTGCCATGTTACTGTCCTTCCAATTCAATCTTATGATATGCAATTCCCATCTCGTCTAAATATTCCATTTCACGCTTATGACAGGTAAACAGGATCATCTGCCTGCCCTGCGTTCCGATCCATTGCAGTGTATTGCGGATGCGTGTTTCATCATAACGTGCAAATGTCTCATCTAACAAAAACGGCATCGGTTCTTCATCGGTAAGGATCTCTCCTAAACTGATCCGCAGTGCAAAATAAATCTGCTCTAAAGTTCCTGTGCTGAGCTGCTTCGGACTGCATACATGAGTGCCTGCATAGACAGATACCTCCATCTTTTCGTTGATGCCGACTCTGTCGTATTTTCCCTGCGTGATATGGGAAAGGATTTCAGAAGTCCTGCTGTTGATCCTGTCTCCAAAATCCTCATATATCTCTCCGGTCAATGCCCGGATCGTCTTTTCTGCAATATCGCATGCACTCAGATACTGCTTTCTTTCATTTTCACGCTCTGTCGGCATCTCTAATTCCGTCTGGCTCTCTAAAATATTAAAAAGCCTGGTCTGTTTTTCTCTCCGCTCTTCCGACAATCTGCCCTTCTTTGGTTTTTCTGCGGTCTGCTCCGGAATGTGTCTTTTTTCCATTCCATATAAAACCAGAGACAATACCAGTGTCACACCGCCGATCACGATGCTTTCCATCAAAATGCTGTTCCATGGGATATGGAAAACTGCTGCTCCTAAAAAACATGCCGCCATAAAGAAGCATCCTAAGATCAGCACTAACAGATGTGCCGGCATCCCATTGCGTTTTTGATGTTTTTCGCTTCCATCTCCCGCTGTCTCTGCTTCTTCTACATCTTTGCCCTGAAGCTGTGCAATGTCCTCTTCTAAGATTTCACGCTCGATCTGCAGTTTTTCCATCCGGTGCTGCCGCAGTTCCGTCTCCTGTTTTACCTGAGCTGCTGCCTGTTTCCGCTTTTTATGGATCTGTGCCAATGCCAGATTGAGTTGAAGTGTTCCATCGCCTGTCCCTGCCGCATTTGCCATGCAGTTCTGCACGAACTCTGCAAGCTCTTTTCCCGGAGCCGCTCCCGCCTGCGGAATACAGTATGTATTCTCGTACATTTCTTTATTCAGCCCACCTAAGAGCATCTGCAGGTCGCCATATTCTTCCGACAAGAGTTCTCCATCCTGACGGCTGATCAATGTGGTCTGCTTTTCTCTGTGGTAAAAATTTCTCTCTAAACCAAAATCCTTACCGCCCACTTCAAACTCCATCTCTCCGCTGTAAAAGCTCGCACTGTTCCACGGTTCGTATTTCGTATACACATCCTGCTTCGCTCCTCTGCCTCTGGATTTTTCCAATCCAAATAACATGGACACTAAAAAAGTATGCAGCGTTGTCTTTCCTGATTCATTCTCGCCATATATCACATTTAAACCCGGTGCGAATGTAAACTCCCGATTATGAAATTGTCCAAAATTTCTGATTCTGATCTTTTTTATCCGCATATCATTCTCTCTTATCTGCTATCTGTCAAGTTTTGCTGACAAAAGGGCTTCCACGCCAATCTCAAGTGCTTTTTTATAAACCTCTGATTCTCCCTGACTCTGCATTGCCGCTATGAACCGTCCTAACAACTGTTGCTCGTTTTCTTCCCGCAGCCTGTCATAATCATAGTCCTGCCGCAGCGAACAGATCACATCGACCACTGCTTCCTGATTCCTGATCCAGTCTAAATCCAGCTCAGTGTCTGCATTCAGTGTCCCCGTCAGAAAAATCTTATACAATTCATATGGTTTCCGGTTTGCAAGCAGATTTTTTACAATCGTCTGTACTGCCATATTAGTCATCTGCGAGGAAAGCTGTATCGTCTCATGCACATACTGGCATTTTCGCAACGGACAGAACTGCACCTGTCCAAATGCCTTAGTGATCTCTCCTACCCAGAAGCCGTGTTCTCCGGTGTCATTACTGTCGATCGGCTCTAACGCCCCTGCCATGACTGCCCGCATCGTTGTGATCTTTCTGTTAGAATCCAGCGGTGTCGGATTGACCGACATACCCTCTAATACTCCGCCTTTGTGGATATGTCCTGCCGCAATATAGTCAAATCCGTTCTCTATGATCTTTGCCGGAGAAAACGGTATATGCTTTGCATCTCCGCCATGTGCTAACAGGATGTTGATGGCATCCTGACGCTTTGGCGTTATATGGTCATAGACATCTGACGTCTCTTCCCTGTGCCAGTAACTCATTCCATATACTTCCGTATTCAGCTCCGGGAAATAGACACTTTCTATCTCGTTCTTTTTTAAAAACACTACATTTTTTGCAAAGGAAAATGTCCTGTAATTTGACGCCACCGACAAAAAATCATGATTTCCCGCCACGATCACTACCTGTATTTCCGGAACCTGTTCAAAAATGTAATTGATCTCCCGAAGTTCCCGGATCAGCGGTTGTCTGTGGAACAGATCTCCTGCGATCAGCACCATATCGACCTTGATCTTTTTTGCAACCGCAAATACCTCGGTAAACGTCGTCCAGATATCTGCCGCTCTTTTTTCACTCCATGATTTTCCCGCGTCGGGTACCACACCCAGATGTACATCTGCGATATGTATAAATTTCATAATTACCTGCCTTTTTAACTTGAAAGGGCGAGTGCTGCTACACTCGCCTGTCCTGCACTGCCAGCCTTAACTCTTTCGTTCCCTGTGATACCTGATACCGGTATCCTGTATCTATTCTATTGTTCCATCTGTCTTCCCAAAAAACCTGCTGCGACGGAAACCAGTTTGCTTTCTGTTTCTCCCATTTTACACTTTTCATCCCGATTATACAAGACCACAGAGCCAATTGCATCGCCTTCGCTGATAATTGTTCCAATGCTCTGCTCTGCATAATCACCATTATCATCTAATGTAATTTTTACAAACTCTTTTTCTCCTTTGGATGCCACAACATTTTTTCTGTCCTCGATCATCATTTCTAACTGTTTGCTGATCGGCTTATTTTCAAATTCCCGCTTTCCCTGACCACTTGCCGCGATCACATGATCCCTGTCTGTAATGCACACCAGATGTCCGGTTGCCTGTGAAAGTGACTCTGCATACTCTCCGGCAAACTGTCCCAGTTCTCCGATCGGTGAGTATTTTTTTAAAATGATCTCTCCCTCGCGGTCGGTAAATATCTCTAAAGGATCTCCTTCACGGATTCTCAATGTTCTTCTTATTTCCTTCGGTACAACTACACGCCCGAGATCATCAATTCTTCTTACAATTCCCGTTGCTCGCATATCTATTGCATTCCTCCTGTTTTCCATATCCTGTGGTGTATGGTTATTATGTGGGAAATCAGGGAATTTATGCGTGCAAATTGGAATTTCAAACAGGCTTTCTGAATAGGTTAAAATTGACATAAAACCCTATTTGTGCTATCGTAAAAGACGTTATAGCCATAATTTGGCAAAATTCTACATTTTTATAATTATAGGAGGATCTGTTATGATTAAAGAACGAAGCATTGTTCTGTACATTATTCTCTCCATCATAACCTGTGGTATTTTCGGGTTATACTGGTTTGTATGTATTACAGAAGACACAAATGCTGCTGCTGACGTAGCTGGTACGTCCGGAGGACTGGCTTTATTATTTACCATTATTACTTGCGGTATCTATGGTTTCTACTGGGCTTACAAGTGCGGTGAAAAGCTCGACATTGCAAAGGAAAAACGCGGTATGCCTGCCGGTAACGGAGGAATCCTTTATCTTCTGTTATTCATTTTTGGTGGTATCATCGCTTATGCTTTAATTCAGAGTGAGTTAAACAAGTTTGCCGGAGAAGAGTACAAAACATTATAGGATTTATCATAATGAAACAACGACTTCAAAAAACCATTTGTTACATCCTGTTATTTACAGGTCTTGGATTTTTATATTATAAATGGTATCAGGGAACCGGATTCGCGGTTCCCTGTTTTTTTCATGCCATTACAAAATTGTATTGTCCGGGATGCGGAATGACCCGCTGCCTGACTCATCTGCTACAGTTTGAGATACAGGACGCTTTCCGCTGTAATGTAGCGATATTTCTGCTCTCTCCTGCACTCTTATATATCTTTACCTATTCCCTTTATTCTTATGTCCGTTATGGGAAGGTGCATTTTTCCAAAGTACAGAACATCCTGCTTTTTGGCTGTCTTACCATTCTGATACTCTTTGGAATTGTTCGCAATCTCCCGGCGTTTTCTTTTTTACAACCTGTTTAAGATTAAAAATTTTTTCTTACTGTCCTGCAAAATAGGCATCGATCCCATTGGCAATCCCCGTTACGATCTGGTTCTGGTATGCATCGGATGCCATATTGCTGTCCTCGGTCGGGTTTGTCATATACCCCATCTCTACGATCGTAACCGGAACGCTTGCCCAGTTGATCCCGCTCATGGTATCGGTTTCCCAGACATATTCCTTTCTTGCACCTGTCGCATTTACCAGTCCATCCAATACGGCTGTGGAAAGTGCCTTGCTCTTTTCATAAAGTGCTGCATTGTATGGATTGGATGCGGTCTGACAGATTGTCATCGCACCGCTGACACTGCTGTCGGTAGAACCGTTTGCATGAATCCTGACAAATGCCTCTGCGTTTGCATTGTTCGCAACTGCTGCCCGTTCCGAGTTAGAAATATTGACATCATTGCTTTCTCTGGTCATCTGTACTTCATAACCACGGTTTTGCAGTTCCGTCCTTAACTTTAAGGATACCTGAAGTGTCAGTTCATACTCTGCTAATCCGCTTGTGACACCGGAAGTTCCTCCGGCTACTTTTGCTTTCATCTCGCTTGCTCCCGGACCGATCGGCTCTTTGGTACTGTCACCTTTACTCTGATGTCCCGGATCGATCACGACTAAATGCTTTGCCTGCTCCGGCTGTGCTGCAGATTCTTCCTTAGTCTCTTCGGCAGGTTCTTCCATGACCTTTGCATCCCTTGCCTTCGGGACACCGCCTGTCGGTTCCGGCTGCTCTGTGTTCTCTTCGTCGGTCGTCTTATTTTCTTTTTTTGTATCTTTTGTTTCTTTCGTCTTGCTGTCTTCTTTGGTATCTTTTGTTGTTTCTTCTGTTTGATCCTGTACCTCTTTGGTGTCTTTTTGTCCACAGGAACAGAATACAAAAGCAGACATCAAAAGTACCAGTAGCAGATAGCCCTGTTTTTTCATAAAGCCTCCTTATAAAATATCAATATGTTCACCTGCTAATGCTTTATTCATGCTGCGTACTGCACAGAATTTTCCACACATGGAACAGGTGTCCTCATGTTCCGGCTTTCTCTCCTCGCGGATGCGTTTTGCTGTCTCCGGGTCAATGGCACATTCCCACTGTGCTTCCCAGTCCAGTTTTCTTCTTGCATCTGCCATGCGGTCATCCATCTCTCTGGCTCCGCGCACACCTTTTGCGATATCTGCTGCATGTGCTGCGATCTTAGATGCGATGATTCCCTGTTTTACGTCCTCTAAATTCGGAAGTGCAAGGTGTTCTGCCGGGGTTACATAACACAGAAAAGCTGCTCCGGATGCTGCTGCAATGGCTCCTCCGATCGCTGATGTAATGTGGTCATATCCCGGTGCGATGTCTGTTACTAAAGGTCCTAAAACGTAGAATGGCGCACCACCACAGATCGTATTCTGGATCTTCATATTTGCTGCGATCTGATCCATTGGCATATGTCCCGGTCCTTCCACCATAACCTGTACATCTTTTTCCCATGCCCGTTTTGTCAGCTCGCCAAGACGTACCAGCTCTTCAATCTGGCATACGTCAGATGCATCTGCAAGACAGCCCGGACGACAGGCATCTCCTAAGGAAATCGTCACATCATACTCACGGCAGATGTCTAAAATTTCGTCATAGTATTCATAAAACGGATTCTCTTCTCCTGTCATACACATCCATGCAAATACAAGAGAACCTCCGCGGGAAACAATGTTCATTTTTCTCTTATGGTTTCTGATCTGGTCTATGGTCTTTCTGGTGATTCCACAGTGCAGTGTTACAAAGTCTACGCCATCCTCCGCATGCAGTCTGATGACATCAATAAAATCTTTTGCGGTCAGCGTATCTAAATCTCTCTGGTAGTGGATCACGGAATCATAGACCGGAACGGTTCCGATCATTGCCGGACATTCTCCGGTCAGCTTGCGGCGAAACGGTATGGTATTTCCGTGTGAAGAAAGATCCATAATTGCATGTGCACCCATATGTACGGCTTCCATGACCTTCTGCATCTCAACGTCATAATCTTTGCAGTCTCTTGAGATTCCAAGGTTGACGTTGATCTTTGTGGAAAGCATAGAACCGACTCCCTGCGGGTCAATGCACTTATGATTTTTGTTCGCACAGATAACGACCTTTCCCTCTGCCACAAGCGGGAGTAACTCTTCTACACTCATTCTCTCCTTTTTTGCTACACTTTTCAACTCTTCTGTGATAATTCCTTTTCTTGCAGCTTCCATCTGTGTTGCATATTCTCTTGCCATGTTTTGTTTTTCCTTTCTTTTCTGTTGTTTTAAGTTTTTTATATCCTGTTGTTACCAGACCATATGCTCTAACGGTCCGTTGCCCTGTCCGAGATCAAGTCCCGCACCGATGGCTCTTTGCATATATGCTTTTGCCCGCCGTACACTGGTCTCTAAGTCCCAGTCCTCTGCCAATCCTGCGGCAATTGCCGAACTGAACGTGCAGCCTGTTCCATGTGTATTCGGATTGACCATCCGTTCTCCCTCGATCCAGATGCTTTTCCCATTTTCATAGAGCAGATCGTTTGCATCAGTTTTGGCATGACCGCCTTTTAGTACAATAGCGGTTCCATACTCCCGACTCAACTGCTCTGCCGCCTGCTCCATTTCTTCTCTACTCTGGATTTTCTTTCCGGTCAGCACTTCCGCCTCAGGTATGTTCGGAGTCAGTACCTCCGCTAATGGAAACAATTCTTTTTTCATCATCTCTGCCGCTTTTTCATCAACTAACGTGCTTCCACTGCTCGATAACATGACCGGGTCCACTACGATGTGTTTTGCCTGATAATGACGCAGTCTTTCTGCAATGATCTGTATCAGTTCTGTCGTTCCCGGCATCCCTATTTTGACTGCATCCGGAAAAATATCCGCAAATACGCTGTCGATCTGTGCCGTGATGCACTCCGCTGATACCGGAAAAAGTTTTTGCACCCCTAACGTATTCTGTGCGGTCAGTACACTGATGACACTCATCGCATAGACACCGTTGGCTTCCATGGTCTTGATGTCTGCCTGTACGCCTGCTCCACCGCTGCAATCACTTCCGGCTATGGTCAATGCTGTCTTTTTCATATGCCTGTCGCCTCCTTTGTTCTATTTTTGAGTTCCTTTGCTGCCTCTTTGATATCTTCCTGTGCAAAAATCGCACTGATCACTGCCACGCCACAGATTCCGCTTCCTTTCAGCCTGTCTACATTTTGGGCATTGATCCCTCCTATGGCTATGACCGGTATCTGAACTGCCTGACAGATTGCTTTTAAGGTTTCATAATCTACTTCCTGTGCATCATCTTTCGAGCTGGTCGGAAAAACGGCTCCGACTCCTAAATAATCTGCCCCGTGCTTTTCTGCCATGACCGCCTGTTCTACGGTCTGTGCCGATACACCGATAATCTTATCTTTTCCGAGTTTTTTCCGGACATCGCCTGCCTCCATATCGCTCTGTCCGACATGCACGCCGTCTGCATCGACTTTTAATGCCAGTTCTACATCATCGTTTATGACAAATGGCACCTGATATTGTTTACATAACTCTTTTAATTCCTGTGCCTCCTGTAAAAAAAGCTCGGAATCTATCTGTTTTTCGCGCAACTGTAAAAACGTCACACCACCATCTAAGGCTTCTTTTACCTGTTCTTTCAGTGTCCTGCCATGAAGCCAGCTCCGGTCTGTCACGGCATATAACAGCAGTTCTTCTTTAGTACAGTTCATAGTTTGCCTCCCGTTCTAATGTCTCTGCATCCATGTTCGCGATCGCATCAATGATCCGGTTGCGATATGTTGCATTGCCTTCATAGCTTTGCAGATGGGCATATCCGATCTCGCCTGCAACTCCCATCACACAGACTGCCGCTGCTGCTGCCTCTAACATATGCTTTGGATTTGCCGTAATGTATGCTGTCATCAGTCCTGACAACTGGCATCCGGTTCCTGTGATCTTTCCCATCTGTGCCTTGCCATTGCGTATGACATAACAATGTTCTCCGTCACTGACCAGATCGATCGCACCGGTAACTGCAATAATACTTCCCGTTGCCTTTGCGAAATTTTTCACAAAGTCTATCGCTTCTGTCAGATTCTCTTCGGTCACGGCATCTGCCACATCTGCATCTACGCCGCGCGTACTGCCGCTGCCGGCAGCAAGCGTCTTGATCTCCGATATATTTCCACGGATCACTGAAAAATGAATATCCTCTAACAGTTGTTTTGCCGTATCGGTGCGAAGACTGCTTGCTCCTGCTCCCACCGGGTCTAAAAGCACCGGATGACCTAACTCATTCGCTTTCTTTCCCGCCTTAAACATCGCCGGGATCGTGTGCCGGTTCAAAGTCCCGATGTTGATATTGAGTCCGCCGCAGATACTCGTAATATCCTCGACTTCCTCAGACTCATCTGCCATGATCGGACTTCCCCCACATGCCAGTAATACATTCGCCACATCATTTACCGTTACATAATTTGTAATATTGTGTATCAACGGCATTTTACTATGTACACTCTCTAAACATTCACCAAATTTCATCACATTATCTCCTGTCATTTAACTGCTATCATTCCTTTTTCTCTTTTTCTTCCTTTGGGGGCAGTCCGTCTATCCCTGTGCACTCACCCCCGAACAACCAAACAACCCCACTCAAACAACTTAAACAAAACACGCAAAACAAAAAAGACTGTATATATACCAATCGTATATACACAGCCTCTATGCTCTCCATATATCCCTACGTTGGCATTATCCAAATCAGGTTTCGGGTCAAAGCAATCCAGCTTAATCTCAGCCTACTTCTGTAAGCACCCCGTTGTCTTATTACCTATATTTTAATCTGCCTGCCGTAGAAAATCAAGTATTTTATTCTTCAAATGGGATAACTGCTCCGTCATAAGTATCGTTGATGTATTTCTTAATGTCATCAGATTTTAATACTTTTACTAACTCTTTGATGCCCTCGTTATCCTCGTTTCCTTCTTTTACTGCAATGATGTTTACATATGTCTTTGCTGCTTCGGAATCGGATTTTTCATAAGCAAGTGCGTCTTTTGCAACTGTATATCCTGCCTCTAATGCATAGTTACCGTTTAATACTACAAATGCTGCATCATCTACTGCGTGAGGAACCTGTGCTGCCTCTAACTCTGTAATTTCAATTCCCTTTGGATTCTCTGCAATATCATTTACGGTTGCTTCAAGTCCTACACCGTCTTTTAATTTGATCAGACCGTTGTCCTGTAATAACAATAATGCACGGGCTTCGTTTGTAGTATCGTTTGGAACTGCGATCACATCGCCTTTTTCTACCTTGGACAGGTCATTTTTTGTACCCGGATAAATTCCGAATGGCTCATAGTGGATGCCGCCTGCGTTGACAAGGTGTGTACCCTGCTCTTTGTTAAAGCTCTCTAAGTATGGAATGTGCTGGAAGTAGTTTGCATCGAACTCACCGCTCTCTACTACTAAGTTCGGCTGAACATAATCACTGAATACTTTAATCTCTAAATCCCATCCTTCATCTGCAAGGATTTTCTTTGCCTGCTCTAAGATCTCTGCGTGAGGAGTTGCGGAAGCTGCTACGGTAATCGTTCCTTTATCTCCTGCTTTTGTATCCTCTTCCTTGCTGTCCTCCTGAGTGCTCTTTGCCTCTTTGGTATCTTTTGTATCACTACCGGAAGAGCCGCATCCTGTGAAAGCTCCGATTGCTAAAATTCCTGCAAGTGTCAATGATAATAATCTCTTTTTCATGTCTTTGTTCTCCTTTTTCTCTTTCCTTTTTCATAAAATTTCTTATTTATTTCTTCTGTCAAGTTTCTTTGAAAGCATCATTCCAAGTGCCTGTAAGACCTGAACGATCAGCACTAAGATGACGATGGTTACCACCATGATATCGGTCTGATATCTGTAATAACCATACCGGATGGCAATATCTCCAAGGCCTCCGCCTCCGACAACACCTGCCATTGCAGAGTAACCTAAAATCGTTCCAAGGGCAATCGTCACACCGACGATCAACGAAGTTCTTGCCTCTACTAACAGTACCCTGAAAATAATGGTCCAGGTTCCTGCTCCCATACTCTTTGCTGCTTCGATCACACCTTCATCCACTTCCTGTAAGGAAGATTCCACCATACGGGCAATGAACGGTGCCGCTGCTATGACAAGCGGTACGATCGTAGCACTGGAACCATAGCTTTTTCCAACCAGAAATCTGGTCAGTGGAATGATCAGGATCAGTAAAATTAAAAACGGTATACTTCGGATCACATTTGAGATCACATCTAAGATACGATATACCACTTTATTTTCCCGTATTCCTCCTTTTCCGGTTACTGCAAGGGTCACACCAAGTGGAAGTCCGATCGCATAACCAAGGGCTGTGGAAACCAGTGTCATATAGATGGTTTCCCAAAATCCCGTATAAAGCATTTTAACGACTTCAGATGAAAACATCCTGTTCCACCTCCCCTACATACAGATTTTTTTCTTTCAGATACTCTACCATCTTTCCGGCAATCTCTGTATCTTCCGGAAGCTGCAGGATCATTTCCCCGGCTGCGGTTCCGTTCAAATCCTTTGTATTTGCATATAAAATATTGACCGGAGTCTTAAACTGTAAGGTCATATTTCCAACGACCGGCTCATAAGAGGAATTCTCCTTGAACACAATTCGGATACAGTGTCTTCCACGCATCTCTTTTGCGGTGCTTCCGCTTCCGATGATCAGGCTCTTTGCCTCCGGTGATTTCGGAGCGGTAAATATCTCTGAAACACTTCCTGTTTCTACCACATTTCCTTCATTTAAAATGGCTACCTGATTACAGATTTCCTGCACTACGGACATCTCATGGGTAACTACCACGATCGTAATGCCATAATCTCTGTTGATCTGCTTTAACAGCTCTAAGACGGATTTTGTGGTCTGCGGGTCAAGTGCACTGGTTGCCTCATCACAGAGCAAGATTTTCGGATTATTTGCAATGGCTCTTGCAATTGCAACTCTTTGCTTCTGTCCACCGGAAAGCTGTGAAGGATAAGCTTTTTCCTTATCTGCAAGTCCTACGACTTTTAATAATTCTCTCGCTCTCTTCTTCGCTTCTGTATCCTTAACTCCTGCTATTTTTAACGAAAAACAGATATTTTCCAGTACGTTCTTCTGCATCAGAAGATTGAAGTGCTGAAAAATCATTCCGATTTCTTTTCGCATCTCACGCAGCTGTCGTTCCGACAGCCCGGACATTCGGCATCCGTCTATCCGGACATCTCCGGAAGTTGGATGTTCTAAATAGTTGATACATCGTATGAAGGTGCTTTTGCCTGCACCGGACATTCCGATGATCCCGAAAATATCTCCCTTTGAAATATGCAGATTCACATGATTCAATCCCTGGACATTTCCTGCTTTGGTATGAAATTCTTTGCTGACATCTTCAAATCGAATCATATCGTTTTTCCTGCCTCCTTTGTTTCTGTTGCCATTATATCGACATTTTTCCGTTCCGTCCAATACATAAAAAAAACAGCTTGTTATAGGTTTTTCCTATAACCATGCTGTTTCTCAAATTTCCCATTTGATTTTTATTTCTATTTCTGTCTCTATTCCTTTTTCCGCACTTCTCCTACGCCTTTCCCCGATATGCTTCGATCTCTTCTAAGTACATTCTTCCGAGCCTGCTGAGCGGTACTCCCTTTCTTGAAATATAACCGATCATCATTTCTTCCTCGGAATCCAGTGGTATCGCACAGTATTCATCTCCGTTTAATTCCTCACACACAATCCCGGAACAAAGTGTATAAGCATTTAGTCCTACCATCAGGTTTAAAAGCGTCGCGCGGTCATTTGCCTTGATGATCCGCTTATAATCATAAGTACTCAATACCTCTTCCGCAAAATAAAACGCATTGTGGCTGCCCTGATCAAAGGACAGACACGGATATTCCTCTAAATCCTCAAAAGTGATCTTCTCTTTGTTTGCAAGCGGATTGCCTCTCCACAGATAGACATAGGTCTTACACGGAAAAAGTTCGGTGAACTCCAGACCATTTTCCTTAAAGATCTTCAACAGTACCTTCCGGTTAAAATCATCTAAATAGAGGATTCCAATCTCACTTTTAAAGGATTTGACATCCGAGATCACGTCATAGGTCTTGGTCTCATGCACGGCACACTCGTATTCGTCCATGCCGATTTTTTTTACCAGTTCTACGAATGCTTTTACGGCAAAGGTATAGTGCTGGGTGGAGACGCTGAATTTCTTCTTGATCTCTTTCTTATCAATGTAGCGTTCCTCCATCAGGCGGTACTGTTCCATGACCTGTCTTGCATAGCCGATAAATTCATTGCCCTCCGGTGTCAGCGTAATTCCCCGGCTGCTGCGGATGAACAGCTCCATGCCGAGCTCTTCTTCTAAGTCCCGGATAGAACTTGAAAGGCTCGGCTGCGAAATAAAAAGCTGCTTTGCCGCCTCATTCATCGATGTGCTGTCTGCAATTGTGATCGCGTATCGTAACTGCTGTAATGTCATTTTTTAACCTCGTCTTAATTCAATATCCAGCTTTCGGTCTGTGCGGAATCTTCCCAATGCTTTGTCAATATCCCCATGCGTCAGGATGTCCAGATGGCTGATCAGTCTTTTCGGCTCCTCTTTCATACCGCTTTCAATCCATTCTAAAACCATTCCTACAAATCCGTATTTGTAAAAATGTGCAATAAATGCCTTGTCCTCTTCATCCACCACAATGCCTTCAGCCCGTTCATCAATGACCCCTAACAGAAGTTTGTATGTAATATCATAAAGAAATCTCGTAAGGATTTCTCTACCCTCCGAATAGTAAACGTGCTTGATAAAGCTCTTATTCTCCCTGACATAGTCAAAGATCTGCAAATATCCCTGCTGCCATGTCGCATAGCTTCTCTTCCCCGAGAGACTCTGTGTATTATCTGTCAAAAATGTCCATTCCACCAGATCATAAATGTCTTTAAAATGATAATAAAACGTCTGGCGGTTGATGGCACTCGCCTCTACGATATCCACTACGGTTACTTTGTCTAAGGACTTCTCCTGCAAAATCTTTTTCAAGGTCTCCGACAATGTCCTCTTCGTTGTATGAGCCATGAAAATCCCCCTCTACCCAGTACATTTTTTCTCCCCTTTTCCCATAATATTTTTTACCATTTCCCTGCTTCTATTATAACTTATCACAATACATTTATACAAGAAAAAAGTGGGCGCACCCACTTCTTCATTAAGCCTTTTTTATTCTAAAAACTTCCATATAACTGTTTAAAATAAAACCATTTATATTTTATGCTGCTTTTTCCGTACTCCTGTGTACCCGTCTCCACAGAACTACCACAACTGCTCCGATGACAAACGGCAATACAAAAGTTGCAAAACGATAAAGCAGTGCAACGGAGCCTGCTGCTCCGGTTCCTACGATCTTTGCTAACAGCATTGTCAGTACGAACTCCGAAGAACCGATCCCTGCCGGTGCCGGAATAACTGCTGCTAACATCATTGCCAAAGAGGTAACTGCCAGTCCCTGTGACAGTGTCAGCTTTCCTGTCTCTGCTAATATCAAAAACGGGATTCCATACCAGAATGTAAACTTTAACAGATTTTTCAGGATACATCCTGCGATCAGTCCGCCACGTTTTAATAAAGTTGCTGCCGCATCCTCTAAGATAGCACACTGTTCTTCTAACTTCTTCACCTGCTCTGTCAGCTTTCCGCTCCGGTTTAACTTGCGTACGATCCAGAGAAGTACCTCATGGAACTTCTTAGAACAGGCAAATAGCAGAAGTACTGCTGCGATGACAAAGGTGACACCAAAACCAATTAAAAGCGTCATATCATATTGACTGTAATACTTTTGCATATAGCCCCAGTTGAGGATAAAGAAGATTCCCGCAAACAGTGCAATGCTGACCTTGTGCAGCATATACTCAATGGTATAGAGTCCTGTACCTTTTGAATATGGAACGCCTCTCTCATTGAAGTAATAGATTGCTGCTACGCCCGCTCCGCTTCCAAGGGTTGCCACCCGGTAAAAGGCTGCATAAAATGCACATTCTACACCCTGCCAGTATTTAAAATCAGGATTGTACACTTTTGCCAGCGAATAACTGATCCAGCCTTCCACCAGTTCATACATCACAGAAGCAATGCAAATGCCGGCAATGACAAGAAACGACGTCTCTTTCAACTGCGTTAAAATATCTCCTGCCGAATCCTTAAATGTATAGATAATAATCAGGATTAAGATCAGAACAAATAAAATCTTTCCTATTGTCTTTGCATGCTTCTTAATGACTCTCACCCCTTATTTCTTTTTAAAGTTTGTATAACCACGCTGTCTGTATGGATGTGCAGCCCACAGACGGTCTGCTGTTCCTTTCCACTCTTCTGCATAGTGCTCACATTTTCCGCAAAGATGCTCTACCGTCTCCGGCTGCTGCATATCTGTGGATTTTGCTCCGGTCTCATGTACCATACGCTGTAAAATCTCAGGATTTTCAAGCATCGGACATGGTCTTAACATGTTATCGTTAAATGGTTGGTTATCTCTGTATGCCATGAATAACGGCTGTTTCAAACACTCTAATAATGATTTTTCACGGATGTTTGCTCCTGAATAATGAATGAATACGCAAGGCTCCACATCACCCTTTGGATTGATATGGCAGTAGTTTCTTCCTCCTGCAATACATCCTCCAACGAACTCTCCATCGTTCTGGAAGTCCATAACGTAGATTTCTTTTCCGCCTTCTCTTCCACGAACCTCACGGATTCTGTGGTAGATATATTCACGCTGCTCTTTTGTCGGCATCAGCTCCGGTGAAGCATCCATACCAACCGGCATCAGATGGAAATACCATGCGAAACGGCTTCCGTGCTCGATCAGAAGATCAAAGAATTCATCGGATGTTACTGCATCCATGTTCTTGCGTGTATAACATACGGAGTTACCGAACAGTAATCCGTTCTCATGTAACAGATCCATTGCATGAAGTACCTTTGCATAGACTCCGTCACCACGTCTGAAGTCATTGGTGTCCTCGAATCCCTCTAAACTGATAGATAAGGAAAGGTTGCCGACTCTCTTCATTTCATCACAGAATGCCTGGTCTATTAAAGTTCCGTTTGTGTAACAGTGGAATGCCACATCATTATGTTTTTCACAGAGCTTAATAACATCTGCTTTACGAACCAGCGGCTCTCCACCGGTCATCATGTAGAAGTAAATACCCAGTTCTTTTCCCTGAGTTACAATGCTGTCAAGCTCTTCAAATGTCAGGTTTAATTTATGTCCGTACTCGGCTGCCCAGCATCCTGTACAGTGTAAGTTGCAGGCACTGGTTGGGTCCATTAAGATCAGCCATGGAATGTTGCAGTCATGTACTTCTCTCATCTTACGAATGGTTTTTGTGCCATAGAAGGCTGCCTGATATCCAAGATTTAATGCTGTCATCTTAGCAACGTGTGGATCTGTCTCATCTAACAGACGATTTACATAACGCATCCATTTGTGATCCGGATTCTTGATCATTGCACGCGCACCTTCGTATGCCTCTTTGGTAAAGTTGTCTCCCATGAACTTCTCTGTCAGGTCCACAATCTCTAATAAGCCTTTTTCTCTGTCCTTATTAATTCTTCTCAGTGCAACGTCAATTGCTGCGCTAAACGCTTTTCTTTCAAGCTGCTCTGCTAATTTTGCCATTTTTATTCCTCCACTCTTTTGTTCTAATTCCCTTTTACACAAAAGTATAAAAACTTTCACTTTTTATGAACATATGCAAAAGCGAACTCCTGTATTTTTTCCTTATACAAATTTCTCTTTTTGTATACGTTCTAAAGCAGAATATCCTATCTGTTCACTATGATTTCTACAGATGAAAAAATTCCTTGATCTGCTCCTCTATGATCTTCATTAAGCGGGTTCTTGCTTCCACACTTGCCCATGCGATGTGTGGTGTGATCAACAGTTTGTTGCTGTCTTTGATCTTTGCAAGCGGATTCTCTTTGCTCATCGGTTCTTCTTTGAGCACATCTAATCCTGCTGCTGCAATCTCCCCATTTTCCAAAGCCTCGTATAAATCCTGCTCTACAACGATCGGGCCTCTTCCTACATTAATGAAAATGGCAGACCGCTTCATTTTAGCAAAAGCCTCCGCATTTATCAAGCCTAATGTTGCGTCGGTCAATGGTGCATGTACCGAGATAATATCGGATTTTGTCAATAAGGTGTCCCAATCTGCACGCTCATAATCTTTCTGCTGATTTTTTCCGGTTGTGGAGTAATAGATGACGTGGCAGCCGAAAAGTCCTGCTATGTCCGCCACTCTTCTTCCAATCGTTCCCATTCCAATGATTCCCCATGTTTTTCCGTTCAATTCATGGAATGCTTTTTCAAAATGGGTAAACAGTACATCGTCCATATATTTTCCACTCTTTACATAGGTATCATAATAAGGAAGATGTTCCATCAGATAAAACAAAAGTGCAAAGGTGTGCTGTGCCACTGTCTCGGTTGAATAGCCTGCCACATTTCTCCATGCGATCCCACGTTTTTCCAGATAATCTTTGTCTAAATTATCGGTTCCGGTTGCAGTGACGCAGACTAACTTCAAATGCTCTGCCCCTCCGGTCGTCTCTTCGTTGACCGGCACCTTGTTCAGAATGATGACATCTGCATCTTTTGTACGCTCTGCCGCCTGTTCCTTTGTGGAAAATCCATACTTTACGACTTCTCCAAGCTGTTCATAGCCGCTTAAGTCCAGATCTTCTCCTATGGTCTTTGCATCTAAAAATACAATTTTCATTTCTACACTTCCTCTTTCTTCCGTAAGATTAACTTCACGCCCTCAATACCTGTAACTTCCGCTGAGTCCTCCGGTTCAAAAGTAACCTCTTCTTTTTCAGAACGTGCCGTCCACTCCATTCCGTTATACATTGCTTTTCCGGTACCTTTGAGATTGTCTACACGCTCGATGACCCGCACATCCTTCCCCAGTGCCTCTTCGTAATTCGTCCTTACCTTCTTTGGCTGGATATATTTCATCGCCCACGGTCTGGTAAAGTACAGCATCAACAGGGAAACAGCTAAAAATACCACTGCCTGTAACCAAATCGGTCCCCCTGCCACCGATACGATGACTGCCGCTAATGCACCGCCTGCAAACCAGATGCAGGTCAGTCCGACCGTAATTAATTCTATTACTAAGAGTACTACCATCAATACGAGCCAGAAAATCAATTCTTTTTCCATAGTCTGTCTGCCCCTTTCTGTTACCTGTTTTCTGCTTTACATGCTTCTGGATTTCTCAATACATGCCTCTACCGCATCCATGACGGAAGCACGGAATCCTGTCTCCTCTAATACTTTTACTGCCTGAATCGTTGTTCCTGCCGGGGAGCATACCATGTCTTTTAACTCTCCCGGATGTTTTCCGGTCTCTAATACCATCTTAGCACTTCCTAAGACTGCCTGTGCTGCAAATTCGTATGCCAACGCTCTTGGCATTCCCTCTGCAACTGCTTCGTCTGCCATTGCTTCAATAAACATAAATACATATGCCGGAGAACTTCCGCTGATGCCTACCACGGTGTCTAAAAGATTTTCCGGAACCTGATATGCTCTGCCAAAGCTGCCTAAGATCGCAGCCGCCTGTGCCTGCTCCTCTTCACTTACTAACTTGTAACAGCAGAATCCGGTACAGCCCTCACCTACCAGTGCCGGTGTATTTGGCATACAACGGACGAGTTTTAACTCTCTTCCAAAATGCTCCATGATCCATTCCATGGTCTTGCCCGGTGCGATTGAGATGATCAGTGTCTCTTCACGGACTGTGCCTTTGATCTCTGCAATGACTTCCGGGAAAAACTGTGGTTTTACTGCAAGGATCAGCACATCTGCTATCTGTGCCACTTCGAGATTATCCGTTGTAGTATGTATTCCAAATATTTTTGCCGCTTTTTGAACGGAATCCTCTGATTTGTCAGAGCCGATGATGTCCTCTGCAGAATACAGTTCTTTTTTTAAGATTCCTCCGATCATGGCACTTGCCATATTACCTAAACCAATAAATCCAATTTTCATTTTTATTCCTCCTCGTCTATGATCCTATTGTTCATTCCTATCCTTTTTGTTCCTTATCATACTAAATTCCGCTGCAAATTTCAATACTGCCGCATTTTTTGAAAATTTAACAAAATCTTAACCTTCTCCTGCTTGATGTTTATTTCACGGATTGGCATAATGGGAATTAGTACATTTTTTGATATCAGGAGACTATTACATATGAACGATTTATTTTCCGTTTTGAAAAAAAATAATTATTTTGTTACATTCTTTTTTCTTGCAGTATGCACACTTGTAGCATTTTTATTTGCGCATGTGATCCCGGGCAATTCTCCGAATATTGCACTGGTCTATATTTTAGGGCTGATCCTGATCGCAAGGCACACCGATGGCTACCGATATGGTATTTTTGCCGCACTCTTTTGTGTCATCAGCATCAACTATTTTTTTACTTATCCCTATTTTAAGTTAAATTTTACCCTGTCAGGATATCCGGTTACCTTTATCGGTATGCTGACGATCACCATTATTACCAGTGCCACCACCACCCGTTTGAAAAAACAGGCGCTTCTGATCTCAGAACGAGAAAAGGTCTTAGTGGAAGCTGACAAGGAAAAAATGAAAGCAAATCTCCTGCGGGCGATCTCCCATGATCTGCGTACTCCTTTAACGAGCATTATCGGAGCCGCTTCTTCTTATACAGAGAACTCGAACCATCTGACCGAAGAAGAGAAAACAGAACTTGTCACACAGATCAATGACGATGCGAACTGGCTTTTAAATATGGTAGAAAATCTTCTGACCGTCACACGGATACAGAACGATGAAAGCCATGTCTCCACCTCTCTTGAGGTTGTGGAAGAGGTCGTATCGGAGGCAGTACAGCGGTTACGCAAACGTATCCCTCATGCTAAGATCAACGTTTCGATACCGGAGGCTTTTCTTATGGTCCCGATGGACCCGCTTTTGATCGAACAGGTCATTATGAACCTTTTAGAAAATGCCGTTATCCATTCCGAAAGCAAACAGGCGGTGGATCTTGTTGTTACGGATTCTTCGGACTCCGTAACCTTTCATGTGATCGATTACGGAAAAGGTCTTGATGAAGATAAAATTCCTTCTCTTTTTGAGGGACAGTCCGCTTCCGGTTCTTCGGACTCCCACAAGGGTATGGGCATTGGTCTTTCGATCTGTAAAACGATCATTCAGGCACACAACGGAACGATCTGTGCTTTTAATCACGAAAACGGTGCAGAGTTCTCATTCACACTTCCAAAGGAGGGTATTCATGAATCCTAAATTTTCTGTTTTAATTATTGAAGATGAAACACATATTTTGAACTTTATGCGTAAGATTTTAACCAGCCATGATTATAAAGTCCTTTCTGCGAATACCGGCAAAGCAGGACTCGAGATCATCTCTTCCCAATGTCCGGATATCATCCTTTTAGATCTGGGACTTCCTGACATTGACGGTGTAGATATCATTAAGAAAGTCAGAGAGTGGTCGAGCTGCCCGATCATCGTTATTTCCGCAAGAACCTCTGAACGGGAAAAGGTGCTTGCACTGGATCTTGGTGCAGATGACTATATCACCAAACCTTTTGGTACTTCCGAACTGCTTGCAAGGATCCGTACCTCCCTACGTCACAGCAATAAGATGAATACGGATTCTCCGATGTTTATCAAGCCTTATCATGCAAAAGATCTGACGATTGATTTTTCTAAACGCCTGATCCTGCTGCATGAACAGGAGATCCACCTGACACCGATCGAATATAAGATTGTTGCCTGCCTTGCGAAAAACTCCGGCAAAGTGGTCACCTATTCTTCGATCATGTCGGATGTCTGGGGACCATATACCGATACGGACAACAAGATCCTGCGTGTAAACATGGCAAATATCCGCAGAAAATTAGAGACCAATCCTGCCGAGCCAACCTATATCTTTACGGAACTTGGCGTTGGATACAGAATGAAAGAGGATGAGTCGGAATAGTATTCCGCTCATCCTCTTTCATCCTCTTTCATCTTCTTCATTCTGTTTCCATATGTACAGCCTTTATCTTTGTACATCTTTCTTTGTATTACCCAATATCTTCATTTTAAAAATAAGAGTCATAGGTGGCATAGATCATTCCCGCTGCCACAATAATGATTCCAATGATTCCTACAATATCCATATTCCGGCACACCCCTTCCTGTTATGCCTGTAATGTAATATGGAAAAATCAGTTGAGCAAGTCCTTTTGTTAAAATCTTAACGTTATCTGAACATGTGACAAAATTGTGTTAAGGAATCCTTTACTTTTTACTTATTTTGCATTTTCTCTGCTATAGTAGGGAAGATGAAAGGAGGCATACTCAAAATGCTTAATACCTTGATTTTTATATTTATGGCAATTGTTGGCGGGGTTCCGTGTGTTTTAATGCTCCTAAGTATACCGGTTCTTATCGTATGGAAACTTTACCGTAAATGTAAATATAATATATCGATGTATGATTAATTTCATACTTCTATTTCTCCAAACCATGCATGTGCCCCAACACATGCACAACGTAAAAAGGATGTCTTAGTCATCTTCCATACTAAGGCATCCTTTTTTATGTTTTACTGCTACATTGCCTGCTGTCACTTTGGAATATATTCCTGTATCGTATAGCTGTTTCTTCCATGCTCTTTTACATAATACAGCGATTCATCTGCGGCACAGAGGATTTCCCGCCAATCATGATTCATATCCACGGTCCACACTACACCGGAAGATACTCCGATGACCCTCTCTGTTCCATCCGGCAGCAGGATCGGATTCTTTGCTAACTTCTCATAGAAAGCTGCAACATTGTGTTCCACCTGTGACAGTTCCCGGAAGTTATAGCTGAAGATAAAGAACTCATCTCCCGAACGTCTTCCTACGATCGTGTTCTTTTCCGTATATTCACTGATCAGGTTACAAAAATGCTTTAAGTAGGCATCACCGGTTTCATGTCCATATCCATCATTAATACGTTTGAACTTGTCTAAGTCCACCATAATGACGACCATGTTTTTAATCGTACCGGAATTTATCAGATAATCGACCTCACGTTCAAATGCGCGGCGGTTCCAGATCCCCGTCAGCATATCTACGTCGCGTTCCTCTTCTAACTGCTCATGTACTTTTACGCTCTCCCACTTGATCTTTGCACGTTCAAATGCCGCAAAATTGCCGATGACCGCTGCTAAGATCCCATCCATCACATCATAAGCAAATTTGTCCGGTGTCTTGCTGATATAACTGCTGACAAAGAACACCGCTAAAGCAATGATGGTCACATACAGATTATAGATTGGCAGAAGATCAAAGTTCGTTGGCAAAAATACAAACAGGCTGACGATCGTAACTGCCAGCTCATTTCCGGAACCAAACGTACCTACATAGATCGATACTACATAAGCACAGATCATAAAACTGCTGATACTGATGCGTGCCTCTTTCTTCGATATTTCATCCTGCTTTTTCACTAAGTTCTGTGTATAGAGAAAAATGCAAAACATCAATATTGCTCCGATAATGCAGATCACACTTTTTCCATATACGCGGGATAACGCCAACATACAGATTGTATACAATGCTCCGATCCCGGCTATCGCAACACTTTCGTTACGGACGATCCTGACATTTTCTGCAGAAATTTTTCTCTGATATTTCTTTGCAGTTGTCTCGTCTAACCCAAGCCAGAGCCATTTCCTTAGTCTCTCTTTGTTGTCCATTTAGACCTCTTTCATCAATAGTTTTTTTATTTTTATCGTTTCGCGCTGTTTATACCAATTTTATAATGTCATTTTACCACAATCAGAGAATTAGGCAAGGGATTTCAAGGGATTCTGACATTTCCTGTAATTCTGACACTTTCCCCTAGACGAATGACCGAAAGTTTACTAAAATAGATATGAAAATTTTGTCATTAGGAGGGATTTTTCATGTCCTTAGATAACCGGACCTGGTTTCAAAAAGGTCTCAAAGACGGGATTCCAATTGCACTTGGCTATTTCGCCGTGTCTTTTACACTTGGGATCACTGCAAAAAACGCCGGGCTTACCGCATTACAGGCAATGCTCGCCAGCTTTACTTTAAATGCTTCTGCCGGAGAATTCGCAGGCTTTACACTGATCGCCGCAGGGGCCGGATATCTTGAAATTGCCATTATGGAATTTGTGGCAAATGCCAGATATCTGCTGATGTCATGTGCTCTCAGCCAGAAACTTTCACCGGACACTCCGCTGTGGCAGCGGCTTTTGATCGGTTATGATGTAACGGATGAGATTTTTGGAATCTCGATCTCCGTTCCGGGACGTTTGAACCCTTATTATACATTTGGTGCCATTGCCATCGCTGTTCCGGGATGGTCTGTCGGTACCTACCTTGGCGTATTGATGGGAAATATCCTCCCTGCAAATGTGGTAAGCGCCTTAAGCGTCGGACTATATGGTATGTTCATCGCCATCATTATCCCACCTGCAAGAAAAAGTAAAATTGTGGCAGGCGTGGTCGCAGTATCCATGGCAGCCAGCTTTGCTTTTGCCAATCTGCCTGTCATTTCCGGTATCAGCTCCGGCATCCGTACGATCATCCTGACGGTTGCCATTTCTGCTCTTGCCGCTATCCTGTTTCCGATAAAGGAGGACGATGAACATGCAGCATAATGTTTATATCTATATTTTAGTTATGGGAATTGTAACCTATCTGATCCGTGTTCTGCCACTGACTTTGATCCGCAGGGAAATTAAGAACCGTTTTATCCGTTCTTTCTTATATTATGTTCCCTATGTAACCCTTGCTGTGATGACTTTCCCTGCGATACTGGATGCGACAGGCAGTACTGCTTCCGCATTGGCTGCTTTTATTGCCGCTATCCTGATCGCATGGTTTGGTGGCAGCCTTTTTCAGGTGGCTGTCATTGCCTGTGTGGTAGTCTTTGTCTTAGAAATGTTTATATGCTAGTGTACTGACACACCCCTGCTTTTGGACTAGTCCTCCTTGACTCTTCCATCACAGGTCAGTGTCACTACCTGCCACGGGATCATCTTTCCGCTGTTTTTCAGTGCTGTAACTGCTGCGTGTTCAATACCGCCGCAGCATGGCACTTCCATGCGGACGATCTTTACGCTCTTAATGTTATTGTTCTTAAGGATCTCTGTCAGTTTTTCGGAATAATCTACATCATCTAATTTCGGACATCCCATCAGTGTCACATGATTTTTCATATAATCCTCATGGAAGGATGCATAGGCATATGCCGCACAGTCTGCTGAGATCAAAAGGTTTGCTCCGTCAAAATACGGTGCATGGATCGGAACTAACTTAATCTGGACCGGCCACTGCGCAAGACGGCTCTCTGCCTTCTGCGGTGCCACGGATGTGCTGCTCTCATGCTCTGCTCTGTGGAACGTTTTTGCCGCACCGCCCGGACATACATGTCCTTCATGACCATGTGCATGGGAATGAGAATGGTTGTGTTCTGCTTTTTTTCTCTCTTCCATTCTTGCTTTTACGGCTGCCTCATCATAAGCTTCTGCCTCACGCTCGATAATGGAGATCGCATTGGTCGGACAGGCAGGAAGGCAGTCTCCTAAACCATCACAGTAATCGTCCTTGATCAGTCTTGCTTTTCCATCGATCATTGCAATCGCGCCCTCATGACATGCGGATGCACAGGCACCACATCCATTACAAAGTTCTTCGTTAATTTCTACAATTCTTCTTACCATATCTGTAACTCCTTTATATTTGATAAACTGTTTTTTTGTTTCTGTGCGATTATCATAGCACGATACAACAAAAAAATCCGTAACATATGTTACGAATTTTTATAAATACATTTCAAATTTTTCCCAGTCTGCGATCCTGATATCTCTTCCCTGTATCTCAAGGATTCCCTCTTTTTGCATACTTCCGAGCTCCCGCGACAGGGATGGCCTGGTCACATTCATATATTCTGCCATCTCTTCACGCACCAGATTTCCACGGATCGTTCCGTCGGCATTTTTTCTTTCAAACAGATAACGCACGATCTTTTCCCGGATACTGGCACAGCCTAAGACCTTTACCTTCTGATTCATCAGATATGCCTTTTTTGCAAAAATCTCTAACATATTCTGCCAGAGCACTCTAGGGATCTCGCCCGCGATCTCAAGAACCTCAGAATCCTCGACTGCCTGCGCATCCATATCGTAGGCTTCTTTTCCGATAAATAAATAGACTTCCCCAAACAGATCTCCGGAACGTGTGATATCCGTCAAAAGAATCCGCCTGCCGGACATGGTGCTTTGCGAGATCGTAACCTTGCCCTGTATCAGAAGAAACAGACTCTTAGGTACGTCCCCCTCTAAAAAGACAAATGTCCCTTTTTCGTATTTTTTCCTTCTGCACTGCTCCTGCATCAGAATTTCTTCTATTTTCTGTTCGGTCATTCCGTGAAACAGTGGACTCTTTTTCCACACTTCCATTCCTTTTACTCCTATTTTCGTATCTTTTATCATATACTGTTATGAATTTATTTAAGGACAACGCCATGAAAAAACTCACAAAGGATCTGAAAAACCATGACTATTTTTTAGAAGCATATACGGCTGGCGTATCAGCATCCGCAGTTTTGATAAAAGGCGCTACTATTACTACGCCCATTTACGCCAGAATTCCCCTTTTCAGAAGGGCTGAAAGAAGGCAGCGTTGTGACTGCCGGCGATGTCATCGGCTATATGGGACATACCGGCTACAGCAAAAAAGGGGGACAACAAGATCATAACCCTCAATCCCACAGTACATCCTACAATACATACTGCACTACATAAGCAAGCATATTATCCTCATACAGTGCTGTTAAGAACTCACTCTGCTGTATCATCGCCAACAGACTCTGTCCAAACGGAAATGCCTGCATCACCGCGACAAAATAGAAGAACAGCCAGACAAGCAGCAAACCATACAACAATCCCGCTCCTAAACCTAACACCTGATTGATTCCCTTTATTACCGGAAGTTCTGATGCGATATCCAGTACCCCACCGATCAGATGCAGTATGATCGCACATACGATCAGCGAAACAAAAAATGCAATGCCATCGACTGCTAACTGTGCTAACGGCTCTGCCATTGCTTTATAGACTCCACTGGTTTCAAGCACGCCATCGGCACCCTTTTCTACGTTGCCAAATAATTTTTCTTCGATGGATTTCGGAAGCCGGATGCCGTACTCCTCTAAAAGTCCGGTACTCTTTTCCTCTTTTTGGACAATCTGCTCTTTCGTGTCCTTTCGGACTTTCTGTTCGCACTTTGTCTCAACTTTTTGATAAATTTTCGTATTCTCTTTTAAAAAATTGCTGACATACGGCGTTGCCCATGCCACAAAAAGTACCGTAATTAACAGGGATGCCACGGAAAACAATACCCGCAGCAATCCGCGGCGGTATCCCTTGATCGTATGTCCTGCGAGTATGACCAGGACGACTACCAAAAGCCAATTCATAGTTTAACCTCTTTTATTTCAATTTTGCCTGTACCGTTTCTCCATCTAAGATAAAGGTATAACGGCTTGCTGTTCTGCCCGGAAGCACTTTATAAATGCTCTTATCCCAGGCTTCGTGGTATTTTTCCACGCCACGCAGCGTAAATATCGTACATTCGTTATCATTCAAAAGACACACTTCGTTATTATTTAAAAACTCTGCCTTCCGGTAAGTTCTTGAGAATGTTTTTTCTTTCACAAGCGCTCCCCTGTTGTCATAAATCTGCATACAGTACACATCGTTTTTTTCTTCTTTACTGCTGCTCTCATTATCTAAGATCAGCCCGATATATTTTCCATTATAGAAAATGGTCCTTAAACGGCTTCCATATTTAATGCTCTTTTTCTCCTGCGGTTTTCCGGACACCTCTAACAGCATCAGTTTCTGGTCGCTGACGGCGATCAGCTTGTCATTTCCCAAAAACTCAATCTGTGGGATAATGATATCGGAATATTTTTTAGTTCCTACCACATGATCGATCTTCTTTTCGCCTGCGGAATCAAAATTGTAAAAAGCAATGCTGCTCTTAATCGTTCCATCACTGATGTTCAACATGGACACCGCAAACCGTTTTCCATCCTTCGATAAGGCAATATCCATTGGATAACCGCTGTTTTCCACATGAAGCTCGCCCTCTGCAAGCGTTTTCCCAGCCTTATCACAAAGTTTCAGATAGGAGACACCGTTTTCTTCTAAGAGAAGAGCTACCGTTCCCTGCTCTGCTATCTTTACACGCACGATCGGCTTGGTTGTCTCGATCTTTCCGCAGAGTCCATCCTTGTCAAAAATATAGACTAACGTTCCCTTTTCATCTCCGATGGCGGCATACTTCGCGGACATCACCACAACCGGATCGCTCATTTCATAGCTCTGGTTCCATATCAGCTCGTTGGAAGTATCGGTGTAAAATGCTCCGTCATTGCTGTACTTCAAAATATTGCCCTGAAACTCCAGATAGGTATTCGCTGCACTGTCCTGCCTGTCCTCTGTTACTTTTGCCTCATGACTGTCATAGGTCCGCACCTGATGATATATATATAGCAAAAACCAGAGCAATATCAGGATTCCTAATACGATGCCGGCCCTTTTGAGCATCCGAATCCTGTGTTCTCTGATTTTCCTATCCATTTCCTCTATATCTACTTTTACCGTTTGGAATGGCTGTCTTCTAATTTCTGCCATGTATCATGTCACCTCTTTTTGTATTCCTGTCCATTATAACAAATATCGGTTTGCATGACACTAATTTTTCTCATTAAGGCAGATTTAATTTCTGACCCGCAAAAATTGTATCTGCATTTTCAATCTGATTTAATTCCTTGATACGCTCCACTCTGGATTTATTGCCATAAATTTTTGTACTGATGGATTCTAAAGAATCTCCGCTCTGTACGATATAATAGCCCTGTGCAAGTATCTTTTCTGCTTCACTCTGTGGCTGTGCTGCGGTTTCCTGCACTTCCTCAGAAGATTGCTCAGAAGATTCCCCGGCATTTTGACTTTCTTTTTTATCGTTCTGCGCCACGTCCTGTTTGTTTTCGCTGTTTTCACCGTCTTTGGCTTTTTTCTTGTCTGTTTCGGACTTGTCCTTGGATTGATTGTCCCTGGCAGTATCTTCCTTCGCAGTGTCTTCTAACGGCTCCACTTTTCCATCCACGGTCGTAACGATCGTCTTGTCGTTATCCTTTGCCTGCTTTGCTTCATTTTGTGTGAAGTTGCCTGCGATCAAAGAGACCGCCTCCTGAAGCTCATTGATCTTTTCATAGCTTCCGATACTGTTCACACCCATTACTAACGTACTTAACACCAGCACGGCACAGGCTGCATAGCCTACCATGCTCCAGCGTCCCCTGCCCGGCCTTGCCTGTGTGGCGATCCGTTCCCGATAGCTTCCGGTCGGCTCATCAAGCACTGTTTCCGTCACTCCTGCAGGATTTTTTGCCTCTTTATACTGCACCATGTATTCCTGCATTTTCGGATTCTGCTCATAAAAAATATAATAGCCTTCTTTTTTCCGCAGACTGCCCTTTTCATAGACATAAAAATTCTCTTCACGCTCCACATCATCTAACAACAGCAACAGCGAGTGCGGCTCTTTGAAATTCATCCGGTGCACCCGCTCCATATCGCTCGTCAGTCTTGCAGGCATGCCTCCCGTGACGAACGCCCAGCCTAAGATCTGCAATGCCTTATCCGGGTCTTCATCGTCAAAATACTCTTTCATCTGCTTATAGGCAAATCCCCAGTGCTCCTCGCTAAACTGCGGCAGCCCTTTTTCAAATGTCATATCATCTATGTAAAAAGCACCTCTTACGAAATAGTATTGCGTATCATGTTCTTCTTCCTGCGTTCCCACAATGATCGCAACTTTCGGATTCCCTGCTTCTTCCCTGCTGCTCGGATGCAAAAAGGTATACACAAAGTCTTCCACATAGATTTTATGTTCTCCACTCGGATTACCAATTTGTCTTAAGTTTCTTGGAAGCTTTATCCTTGGTGTCGCTTGTCCATCCTGTATGATCTCTATCATGGTGACCCCCTTTGCCTGTGGCAGTATTGTTAGGGGTATCATAGCATATTCCTTTTTCAGTTTTTGACAGCTTGTGTCGGAGTAAAAAATTTTCTTTCGGCAGGATCATACAAAAAGACTGCCCCTTTTACAGGACAGTCCCATGTTTTTTTCCATATTTCATTTATTTTGTAAATGCTTTTACTTTTTTGTAGATGCTTTCTGCATCCAGTCCGTATTTTTTGATCAACTCTACTGCCGGACCGGATTCTCCGAATACATCGTTAATTCCGATTTTTATCATTCTTGTCGGCTCTTTTTCTGACAGCACATCTGCAACTGCACTTCCAAGTCCACCGATCACGGAATGTTCTTCTACCGTTACGACTTTTCCGGTTTTCTTTGCAGAAGAAAGTACCAATTCTTCATCCAATGGCTTAATGGTATGGATGTTGATGACCTCTGCACTGATCCCGTCTGCTTCTAACATCTTTGCTGCCTCCATACTCTCATTGACACAAAGACCTGTTGCTATGATCGTAACGTCTGTTCCTTCTTTTAAGACAATTCCTTTTCCAAGCTCAAAATGATAATTCTCTTCGTCATTGATCACCGGAATTGCCAATCGTCCAAAACGAAGATATACCGGACCGTTGTGCTCATAAGCTGCTTTTACTGCTGCCTTTGCTTCTACACTGTCACACGGATTGATCACTACCATGCCCGGAATGGTACGCATCAATGCAATATCCTCGTTACACTGATGGGTTGCTCCGTCCTCTCCTACGGAGATTCCCGCATGTGTCGCACCGATCTTTACATTCAGATGCGGATATCCGATGGAGTTACGCACCTGCTCGAAAGCACGTCCTGCTGCAAACATTGCAAAAGAGCTCATAAACGGTACTTTTCCACAGGTAGAAAGTCCTGCTGCGATTCCTGCCATGTTTGCTTCTGCAATTCCACAGTCGATATGCCGCTCCGGGAACTGTTCACGGAAAACTTTTGTCTGGGTTGCCGCTGCTAAGTCTGCATCTAATACAACGACTTCCTCATGCTCTTTTCCAAGTTCTACTAGTGCTTCTGCATATCCTACTCTTGTTGCTACTTTTTTTACTTCTGACATAATGCTTCACCTGCTTTCTCTAACTCCTGCATTGCTATTTCAAACTGCTCATCGTTTGGTGCAACACCATGCCAGTTCACAGCATTTTCCATAAAGGACACGCCTTTTCCTTTTACGGTCTTTGCAATGATCGCTGTTGGCATTCCCTTCGTTGCACGGGCTTCTTCAAATGCCTTTGCGATCTGTTCAAAATCATTTCCATCAATGGTAATCGTATGGAAACGGAATGCCTCAAATTTCTTATCTAACGGTTCCGGATCACAGATTTCGGAAATTGCTCCGTCGATCTGTAAACCGTTTAAATCTACGATCACAACAAGGTTGTCCAGTTTCCGGTAGCCTGCAAACATAGCTGCTTCCCAGATCTGTCCTTCCTGAATCTCACCATCACCGCACAAAGCATATACCCGGTAATCTTTTTCATCCATTTTTCCGGCAAGTGCCATTCCTACTGCCGCAGAAAGACCCTGTCCTAAAGAACCGCTTGACATATCCACGCCCGGAATATGTTTCATGTCAGGATGTCCCTGTAAGTAGGAACCCACATGACGAAGTGTTGTCAGATCTTCTACCGGAAAATATCCGCGGTGTGCCAGTGCTGCATAGAGTCCCGGTGCTACATGTCCTTTTGACAGTACGAAACGGTCTCTGTCCTCCATTTTCGGATTTTTCGGATCAATGTTCATCTCTTCAAAATAGAGATAGGTAAAGATGTCCGCTGCGGAAAGAGAACCGCCCGGATGACCCGATTTTGCACTGTGCACGGCAGCGATGATACCTTTTCGTATTTCATTTGCCTGTTTCTGCAATTCTAGTGTGTTCATTATTTTCTCCTCTTTCTAACCCTGTTATAACTGTTATAATAGGACTCTGCCCTCTAAAGCCCTAAGCAGGGTAACTTCATCAATATATTCTAAATCTCCTCCTACCGGAACGCCGCTTGCGATCCGCGACACCTTGATCCCGGTCGGCTTGATGAGCTTACTGATATACATGGCGGTTGTCTCGCCCTCTAAACTGGAATTCGTTGCTATTATAACCTCTTCGACATGATTCTGCAACCTTTGCATCAGTTCTTTTAACCGGATGTCATTGGGACCGATTCCAAGCATTGGAGAAATTGCCCCATGCAGGACATGATAAACTCCCTCGTATTTTCCGGTTTTTTCATAAGCTGCCAAATCTCTGGTATTTTCCACGACCATGATCTGCTGTTTATTCCGCTTCGGATTGCTGCAGATCGGGCAAACCTCCTGATCCGTAAGTGTAAAACATTCTTTGCAGTAACGCACATTTTCCTTTGCTTCTAAAATAGAAGCGGACAATTCTTTTACATTCTCTAACGGCATGTTCAGGATATGAAATGCCAGTCGCTGTGCGGATTTCGCTCCAATACCCGGCAGATTGGATAGCTGCTCTACTAATTTATTAATTTGACTGCTGTAGTAATCCATGACTGCTCCTTAACGGCTTAAAACGGGAAGCCGCCTCCCATTCCGCCAAGTCCGCCTGTGATCTTTGACATGGACTGTGCAGAAATCTCCTCGATCTGGCGAAGCGCCTCGTTGGTTGCTGCCATGATCAGATCCTCTAACATTTCTACATCATCCGGATCTACTGCCTCCGGATCGATCTTTACTTTTGTTATCTCACGGTTTCCGGAAACGGTTACTTCTACAACTCCGCCGCCGGCACTGGATGTTACCTCTTTTTCTTGAAGCTCCTTGGTTGCTTCCTCCATCTGTTTTTGCATCTTCTGTGCCTGTTTCATGATATTGTTCATGTTTCCCGGCATTCCTCCCGGGAATCCACCTCTCTTAGCCATTTTCATTTCCTCCTGTTTTTATTCATCTTCTATGGTAATATCCATGTGGATCACATCTTTTAAATCCACATAAGTTTCTTCAAACGGACGATTTGTCTCGTTTAACTGAATTCTGACATCGACCTGACTCTCTACCCGTCTTGCGATGGCATCTTCTAACTCTTTTTTATGTTCTTCCATATTCAGATAAGATGCTGCCATCTCATCCTCTAATACAACCATCAGTACGTTGTCTCCGCCAAGGGTCAGCCTTGCGGACTTTAAATATCCCTTCATCAGTCCCGGAAGTTCCTGCAAAATGGAGTTCCACGCTGCTACTGCCTGCTGTACATCTTCCGGTATCGCCTTTGGCAGTTCTTTTTTTATGGACTTTGCTTCCGGCTGTCCTGCCGCTGCACTGCCACCCTGTGCCGGTACTGCCGTTACCGGGATTCCTTCTTCGAGTGTCTTTTCAATCCTGCTGATCCTCTCTAAGACGGATGCTTCATCCCGCTCCATCTGCGGTCTGCACAGTTTTATTAAGGCGATCTCTATCAATATCCGCTTCTGGCTAGAGTATTTTACCTGATTTGACAGCTCCGAAAATATACGGATATAACGAAACAGTGTCTCATCTTCTACCATTTTTGCTTCTTCTTTTAAAAGAGCAAGATTTTCCGCAGACATATCTAAGACTTCTTCCATATCGTCCGAGCTTTGCACTAACAACAGATTTCTTAAATACCATGTGAAATCTGTTACGAACTGTCCGAGTTCTCTTCCCTGAATGATGATCTCTTCTAACTGCTCGATCGCCCCGACAATGTCCTGCCCCAGTATCCGTCTGAGCAGGCTGCTGAACACTTCGGTATCCACTGCTCCAAGCACTTCTAAGACATGCTCATAGGTCAGTTCTTCGCCTAAATAAAATGCGATACACTGGTCTAACAGACTCAACGCATCTCGCATCGAACCGTCTGCCGCTTTCGCAATATAACGGACTGCCCGCTCCTCGGCTGTTACGTTTTCTTTTTCTAAGAGTTCTGTCAGCCTTGCAGAAATGGTCTCTATAGAAATCCTGTGAAAGTCATATCTCTGACAGCGCGACAATATCGTGATCGGTATCTTATGTACCTCTGTCGTTGCCAGAATAAATATAACATAAGATGGCGGTTCTTCCAAGGTTTTTAATAACGCATTAAAAGCTCCTATCGATAGCATATGCACTTCGTCGATAATATACACTTTATATTTTCCTTCGGTCGGTGCATATTCCACTTCTTCACGGATCTGCCGGATGTTTTCCACTCCGTTATTCGATGCCGCATCGATCTCTATGACATTCATGGAATTGCCTGCCGCGATGGCACGGCAGGCTTCACAGGTTCCACACGGACTTCCATCTACCGGATGTTCGCAGTTCACTGCTTTTGCAAAAATCTTGGCTGCCGTCGTCTTGCCGGTTCCCCGCGTTCCGCAAAAGAGATATGCATGTCCGATCCTGTCCGCTTTTATTTGATTTTTTAATGTTGTTACAATGTGTTCCTGTCCCTTTACATCCTCAAATTCCTGAGGTCGGAACTTTCGGTATAATGCCGTATAAGACATTTGAAATCCTCACTTCTATTCTTTCCCTTTTCAAAATCCCCGGGTCCGAACTATATTTTCAAAATCTATTGACCGCTTGCACAAAGGAATATTCCAAGTTTCCTTGTGCAGAACATTCCAATGAACCTCCGAAAACAGAAATCATGTGCACCAGTGGGTTTCATGATTTCCTGAGTTTCATTTCCATTGCACAAAAAGAAACTTTTCATATTCCTTTGTGCAATCATTTCAACTATATATATAAAAATACATTTCTGACACCTAAATCCGTGCACTTATTAATCACCAAAACTGATGCCCATGCTCTTAGCTTCTTTGATCATCTGGCATTCCGGATCTACGCTCTTTAATTTTCCGGCAACGTCTCCTAACGGTACCCGCTTTGTCTTGCCGTTGACCATCGCGATCATATTGCCATAGTCCTCCTCCATGATCGCCTGTGCTGCTGCCGCACCCAGACGGCTGCAAAGAACGCGGTCATACGGACACGGACTTCCGCCTCTTTGTGTGTGTCCCGGTACTACTACCCGCACTTCTGCTCCGCTTTTTTTCTCTATCATATCTGCTAATTCATAGGATACGGATGGGAATTTGTAGTTTTTCAATTTTTCTTTATATTCTTTTTTACTCAGCTTCGCATCTTCTTTTGAAATTGCACCTTCTGCAACTGCTAAGATCGTAAATCCTTTTCCGGCTTTACTTCTTTTTTCGATCGCTCCTAAGACACTGTCGATGTCGTATGGAATCTCCGGAAGGAGTATGATATCTGCTCCACTTGCCACGCCTGCATAAAGGGTCAGCCAGCCCACCTTATGTCCCATGACTTCTACGATAAAAATACGATTGTGGGAAGCTGCTGTCGTATGGATGCAGTCAATTGCCTCTGTTGCAATATTGATCGCACTCTGGAATCCAAAGGTCACATCTGTTCCATAGATATCATTGTCAATGGTCTTTGGAAGATGTACCACATTCAGTCCTTCTTCTCTTAAAAGGTTCGCTGTCTTCTGGGTTCCGTTTCCGCCTAAGATCACAAGGCAGTCCAAATTCAGCTTATGATAAGTGTGCTTCATCGCTTCTACTTTATCCAGACCGTTTTCATCCGGCACCCGCATCTGCTTGAACGGCTGGCGGGAAGAACCTAAGATCGTTCCACCTTTTGTCAGAATTCCCGAAAAATCCGCTCCTGTCAAAAGACGGTAATTTCCATAGATCAAACCTTTATATCCATCTAAAAAACCATAAATCTCAAGCTGCTCACAGCTTTCACACAGCCCTTTGACCACTCCGCGCATAGCTGCATTTAAAGCCTGGCAGTCTCCGCCACTTGTTAACATTCCTATCCTTTTCATGCACACACATCCCTTCACACATTCTGCTGGTTCGTTTTATTTATTATACACAATCATAGTTATTATAATATATTTTTTCACTCATAACAATATCTACCCGACAACTTCTCCTTGCAAACCCCCTAAAATGTGGTATAATGTACGCGTTGGCAATGAGCCGTGCAGTGACAGACTTACAGGATACTGCGTCATGCTTGCATGTAAGCAGTATTCTGTAAGTTTGTCACTATAGGGCGAAGCCCGCGAATGAGTAGCGTAAGCTACGAATACGCGCACGGCGGACCAGAATACTGCACCTATCCCGTAAATCCCGCGACGAGCAACGCAAGTTGCGAATACGCTCGGCGAATGCGGCACTAAGTTGCCAAACCTTACGGAGACGTATCGAAGTGGTCATAACGAGGCGCACTCGAAATGCGTTTGCCCCTTTCGGGCACGCGGGTTCGAATCCCGCCGTCTCCGCTACAAATGCATGGTTGGAACGAACTCAAAAACAGCATTTAAATAAGCTGATGTATATTAAGGAAAAAAATATGCATCAGCTTATTTTTATGTTAACATTGTAATAGTAATGCGGAATTCATGTTTTTAGAATGAGAGAAATCGGAAGTTATAAAGGAGAATATTGATGAAATTATTTTTATGTTCGCACTTTTCAAGTGTAGGAAGTCTGATAAAGGAAGAAATTGAAAATA